>Ga0315322_10000053_pt1 | contig 66615 bp, 44 predicted proteins | sample M110021515metaG_FD_203461 | JGI IMG/M metagenome (GOLD analysis project Ga0315322, IMG submission 203461) | Ammonia-oxidizing marine archaeal communities from Monterey Bay, California, United States - M1 100m 21515 | ecosystem: Environmental > Aquatic > Marine > Intertidal zone | place: USA... | reverse complement strand
CCCCGGCAGGTTGGCCCACCGGCCAGATCATGCCAAAGTTCCGGACAGAAGCCCCTTCGGCAATTTGTGTTCTTTCCAGCAACACAACCCGGTGCCCCCGACTCGCCGCCCGCCAAGCATGGGCCAGGCCTACAATTCCGCCTCCAATGATGGCAACATCGAATTCCTCCGCCTGTTCATTTCTGCTCATGACTCTGCTCCGTTTTCAGTACTTCTATCATGTAGCCTTTGAAATGCTCAAGGGTGGGCGTGAGCATTCCCTGGACCTTAGCAAGATCATCCCACCGTCTTAAACGCACGGCATTCTGCCAGTGCGGTGAATTCTTAAACTCTTCCATTTCATTTGCTGCGAACGGTCCACCTTGCAAACGCAAGCTTACCTGCGACGCCTGGCTCAGACGCCCCATGTAATCTTCCTCCACAGCACACAAGTACCGCTTGGCCGGGACATGCAAGCGCACAGGAATTGCCACATTAGCTCCGAAAGCTGATTCAAGGTAGGTTTCGCCCAACGTCTCATGCTGGTCATCGACTCCGCATTGTGTTGAATCATGGGGCAAATCATGAACCAAATGACCAATATCATGCAACAACGCAGCAGCGATCAATTCCGGGCTGACATTTTCATTCTCAGCGAGGGTGGCTGCCTGAAGTGCATGGTCACGCTGGGTAATCAACTCACCGCCATACAGCGAGTCACCACGCTGCTCAAACAGCAGGATAATTTCATCAATGACCTTCACGTTTTACCTCCCCCAGGCCGCACTGCAACACGAATCGGACGCTTTTCGTTGGCATACCGAACGGCATCATCGATTGCTTCCAGTGAAAACTCCGCAGAAACGAGCTCCTCAAATGGATACGTCTGGTAATTCAACCTTAGAAACTCGACTGCATCAATAAGATCTGCTGGCGCATAATTATGGATACCGTGAATCTGCCAACATTTTCGAACGATCTGTTCCGGATTCAATCTGAGATCGTCGGATTTCATCACAGATCCCACCAGCACAATTTTGGCGCCGATACCGGCACACTCCAACGCTACTTCGATGGCGTCCACTGACCCTGAAAAATCCATCACTACATCAAACTGCTGGGACGTCATGCTACCATCAGCGCCGAATTTCTGAGCGAGATCCAGCCGCTCAGGCAAAGGATCTGAAACCGCTGTTAGATGTGCGCCACGAGATTTGGAAACCGCAGCCGCCGTCAATCCGAGCAGACCTGCCCCTAGCAACAACACGCGTTTCCCTTCGACCGAGCCAATCGCATTGAACGCAGCCATTACCGTGGCTGTTGCGCAATTGGCAGGACAAACGACATGATCAGGAAGTTCATTGGGCACTTTGATGATCGCTGTATCCGGACGCAACAAAATGGCTTCCGCAAGGCCACCGCTAAGTGCAAAACGCCCTTCGGCTAATGCATGTCCATACTTGTGCAAGTGGCGACACTTTTGTGGCAAACCACCTGTACATCGGTCGCAGCGACTGCAGGAAACACAAATTGACCAGGTGATTCGGTCACCGGGGGCAAGAGTCTCACCTCGCAGATCCACTGATGGCGTATCTGAAACCTCTTCCACCACACCCAAAATTTCGTGACCGAGAATCGACGGACTCCGTTCGGATCTTCGACCTGAAATCGTGTGCAAATCACTTCCACACAAAGTGCAACACTCAATCCGGACCAAGGTTTCACCCGATTGAACCTCTGGACGCGGTAACATGCAAAACTCCAATGGCCTCCTCGAATCATGAAAGACAGCCGCCAGAATCTCCGATTCCATCGATGAGGTTTCTTTAACACTTACTTTTTCAGGCACTGCATGTTCCGGCAAATAAAAGTGATTCTGGTATTTAAATTGATTGCCACCATCGCAGCATAAGCATCATACGCATCGCAAAACGTAACACCCCATGATCAATCATCCAACCGAGTCGGCAGCTTCATTTTCCTGCGCAGACGTTTCAACTGGGCTGGCTAGAACGCGTTGAAAATACACCAGTGCGATCAGCAACGCCACGAACGAGACAACAGCAATCACAGCCAAAAGCTGCAGAAAGTACGGCAGCACCTCACGGGGATTCCCCACCGTGTTACGGGCGACCAGCACCAATCCATAACCGAGGTAACCAAGTGAATCTGCCACGTACAACAGGAACCCCATGTTGGCGGGTCGCCCCGAGGCTGCAACCAAACGTTCAAAAACAGTGGTATGAAATGCAACGTAAGGCAGATACAACCCGACACCACAGGCAACCATGAAACTAAGAGGCCCCAACCAGCCCAAGTATTGCATCACAGCAGAGAGTCCGATCAGCACGAAGGACCCGCACATCATTACAAACGTGACACGAAGTGCCGTCAGGTTGTGGGAAATCCATATCGCACCCGCATTAAATGCAGTAACGCAAATCGCGACAATGGTTTCCGAAGTCGCATACCCCCATGGTTCCTCAGTCACTCCCATGTCTCTCCATAGTTCCACACCAAAGTCATCGCGAATGGTGCGTAGCAAGGTGATTGCCATGTAGACCAATAAAACAAGACAGAAACCGGGCCAGAAAGCTTTAAAAAAGCTCCAACGGGCAGCTCGATTCATCGCCTTTCGCTCCGAACGCTCCCGCAGGTCACAGGCGTCTGGCTGCGGCGTTTTCTGCAGCATCCATACCGAAACCAGCAACGGGACCAGGAACAGAAAACCAGTCACCATCGGCATCTGAAATTCATCGACACCCATATCCTGAATCAGCCACTGCCCAATCGACTTCACGGTTCCTGAGGAGACAATAAAACTTGCACACAGCACGGCTGACATAGCCTCTGTTTGTCTCCGACCTTCAAGGTAAGACATCACGAGGCCGAAAATCATCCCTAAAGGAAGTCCATTCATGAACAACATGAAGGGCTTCCAACTCAACGGAAGAAAGGAGAAGCCGACCAACGCCAACTCAGCAAGTACAACCAACACGATGATGGTTCCCGCGCGATTGCGAGTCTGCATCTCTGAAATCACCTTGATTCCAATCACTTTGGATAACATGTATCCCGTCAACTGAGAGACGACCAGCAGTGTCTTGAAACCAAGCACAATCATCGGCCCGCCTGCGATCGTCAAAAATCCTATTTCAAACGCCGGATAATCTTCGTATGTTGCTGCCGTGAATGGTTTCCGAAATGCATACATACAAAAGTATGTTGAGAATGCAGCAACAGCGGCAATCACCAAATGAAACTTCGAATTCAGCCGCGACGTCGTGATCAAAGCTGCGTTTCAAAAAAAAGGAAAAAAGAAGTTCAGCCGATGAGCCCGCACATTAACCGGACAAAACGCATTCATAACCACTGGCAACTCATATCGCTGCGGTCATGGATCAGAGCTGGCAAAATTTACCTATCACCATCTCTGGCTCACTGTGGAACCGGGGTGCACCTTCTCAAGCAAAAACAAGAATGCCCAAATTCTAGCGGAATGCCCCAGCGGAGATTCCCCGGCACTCCACAAACTCCAAATCAAATCTTAAAAACTCTCTCAGGAGGCCTCGTTAGAGTCCCCCTTCATGGCTGTCAAGCTCTGGAGCAAACGACAGTCGATTGCTAACACAAGAAGTTTGCTGCACACAATCATCGCAGGATCTCATCAGGCAACGCTGACAACAGGCAACGCTCAAATCAACCATCCGACAGTGAACTACCTATCCTGCTTTCAGATCAGCGAGATGCTATGATCCTTGCAGGTCCAGCGTCTGGCGGGACATTTATTCAGGAAGATAGCGCCCGGGTACTGCATTATGAGTGACATGTCGGTATTGGTCATGATCGTCTCAGCAGCAGCGATTATATTTTTCGTCAAATTTGGCTTGCTACACGGGATTGATCACATCGCCAATGCGATGTCCTGGAGTGCAAAATCCCGCGGTCAGGTCACCGGTTACGCCACTTCGGTCCCAGAACTGGTTTGTCTGGTGTCAGCTGGCTTGGCAGGGGTATGGGAAGCCGGACTCTGGAATATCGCCAGTTCTAACATCATCAACTCCGGCCTGATGCTCTGCGCGGTTCTGTTCTACAGGCAATTTAATGAATTGCTCAATGTAAGATTCATCGACGAAATTGGATTCGCCAGTCTGGCAGTTTTGGTTCCTATTTTATTGATGCACTTTGGCCTGGATCAGCAATGGTATTTAGTACCAATTCTACTCGGATTCTTTGTCATCTACCGCTTTGTCGATCGCAAGGTGAATCGCATTTCTATTGAGACAGACGGAGGAATAGAAACAACAGAGGAGCCTGTCGGAAGCCTGCCCTTTGGAATCATCCTTGGGATCTCCGCGTTGATTGCCATCGCGATTGCTGGGATGTTTCTGGGGGATGCCACCGCTGACGTGGTCGAACAAATGGGCGTGAGCCCAGAAATCGCAGGTTGGATACTGGGCGTGGTAACAAGCATTCCAGAGTTGGTCAGTTTCTTTGCAATTTACGCAGCATCAAAACGGGCCGGCAAATCACAGAGTCTGAATGACACTCAGGAAGCTCTTGATAACTTGACGGGTTCCAATATGGCAAACGTCAGCATCGTCTACCCCATCGGTTTAGCTGCTTACCTACTGGCACAAATGTTTGTGGCCGGTTGACCCCAGCCTGAATTCCACAATGGAGCTCATTCTGGCAAGCGAACTTACTCCAAATGGCTTGACACCTGAGCACAAGACCACTGGTCACATTGCAAAAGAACACAACAACATTCCAACTCGCATACAATCGCATCTTTCCCTCTGCAACAGGAATCCCATGTCTGCTTTGTCCGAAAAACAAATCAAAGCGTACAACGAGGACGGCTATTTTTTTGCAAGAGAACTGTTCTCTTGTGAAGAAATTCAATTGCTGCGTGAAACAGCGACCAACGATCACGCCATGGATCAAGCAGCTTCGCTGCGAGACGACGGGACCGGAGCCAGCGTAAAACTGTCACTGTGGAATCATCCCGGTGAGGGAATCTATGGCATGTTTGCCCGCAGCCACCGCGTTGTAGATGCGGTCGAGCAACTGCTTGATGATGAAGCGTACCACTACCACTCCAAGATGATTCTGAAAGATGCCAAGGTGGGTGGCGCGTGGGCATGGCACCAAGACTATGGCTACTGGTATCAGAATGGCTTGCTGTTTCCTGACTTGTGCAGTGTGATGATCGCTGTCGATACAGCAACCGAACAAAATGGCTGCCTTCAGGTGCTGCAGGGCTCACACCGCATGGGCAGAGTGAATCACATCCTCTCAGGTGACCAGGCGGGTGCGGACATGGAACGTGTTGAGCATGCAAAAGACGCATTCCCACTGGTCCATTGTACAATGACTGCGGGAGACGCCCTCTTTTTCCATCCCAATCTGCTGCATGCCTCAGCAGCCAATCGCTCCGACGATCCGCGTTGGGCTTTGATATGCTGTTACAACGCACGCAGCAACAACCCGTACAAAGAATCTCACCATCCGTCTTATACCAAGTTGCTTAAGGTTGACGATGAAATGATCATCCGCGTAGGCCGAGACGATGCACAACGAGCCCGAGTTGACTTTGCCAATTTGGATTCGGATGACCGCAGTGCCACCAGTTTGCCAGACGATCCAAATCAGTAGCCGAACAAGCCAACATTTGCTTTGAGAAATCCGGTCTTTTCCTCACTGCAATTAGCAGTCCTTGGTATCCACCCTGTATCCTCCCCATCTGCAAACGGGATTTTTCAATGAAACTAGGAATCATCAACAGCGCATTCCAGCAGGCGGGCATCGACACGCAAACTGGGCTGGAGCACATTGCCCGAATCGGTTTCGATTGTGTTGATATATTCACGGAGGCCATGACGATCACGCAGGAAGAAATCGACCTGATTCGCCGGACCTGTGACACCAACAATTTACCCATCGTATCAACCGTAGTCGTTTCAGCTGGATTGATTGATTTCAATGATCCTGTTCGTGATTTCCATTTGCAACGAACACGCAAATTCTTGGATCTTGCTCAAACATTTCAGTCAAAAAACTTGCTGCTGGTGATAGGTGAATACATCTGGCAGCGAGAGGTCATTCCACCAGAAGCACAGTGGGAATGGGGAGTGGATTGCGTTCGGCAACTCGGGCTCTATGCAGGCGAAAGAGACCTCGATATCGCATTGGAACTGGAACCTTTTCGCCTGAGCCTGCTGAACAGCGTGCCAGAAATGGTGCGATTCATCGATGATGTCGGACTGCCCAACGTCAAAGCTAACATCGACGTCAGCCATCTCGTACTGTCTGACACCTCACCTGGTGACTTGGAAGCGTTCCGTGATAAAGCAACCCATGTCCATATCAGTGATTGCGATGGCAAGGTGCATGGTGACCTGCCACCAGGACGGGGTGTGGTTAAATTTGCGCCGTTCCTGCAGGCAATCAAGGATCTTGAATTTGACGGAGCGGTTTCATTGGAACTGGAATACTCTCCTGACCCGGCAAAGATCGTGGAGTGGGTTGAGGAAGCCTATAACGCGACCGCAAAACTAATGGACCAAGTCGAACTCCGCAGCCTCTAGAAAACACACTCAACAAAGCCGTGTTGACCAGAATCCGGCAAGCAACCGCCACTGCATCATGGAATCCACAACATGAGTGACCAAGACGAAGATGAGTACGGCCTGAGCCCCAACAAGCAAGTCAGCGAAATCCCCGCGCCGAACATTCAATACGAGCCTCCCCGGCCCAAGTCTGTCGAACATGGGATCGGATTGATCGGTGCAGGCGGGATCAGCGAGTTTCACCTACGAAGTTACCGTCGGTGCGGCTATCGTGTTAAAGCGATTGCAAGCCGATCTATCGCTGATGCCGAAAAGCGACGGGATGAGTTTTTCCCGGAGGCTGACGTCTACGATGACTACCGAAAAGTGCTCGATCGAGAAGACATCACCGTCATCGATGCAACGCCACACCCCACCGATCGGCTCCCCATCATCCGAAACGCGATCACCGCTGGAAAACATGTTCTCAGCCAAAAGCCATTCGTCCTTGATTTAGCGGATGGGCGGCAACTCGTGGAACTGGCAAAACAGCATGATGTCCTGTTGGCTGTCAATCAAAATGGACGATGGGCTCCCCATTTCAGTTACCTTCGCCATGCCATCGCAGAGGGATTGATCGGCGATGTCACAACGATTGACTTCTCGCTGCAGTGGGATCAAACGTGGATTGCCGGCACACCAGCCTTTGAAGACATTCATCACTTGATCCTGTTTGACTTTGGAGTGCACTGGTTTGACATCACCAATTGTCTGATGGGCCAGCAACGCGCCGAATCTGTATTCGCTGAGGTCAAACGTTTTGATCAACAAGTTTACCAACCACCAGCCATTGCCTCAGCGATCATCCGCTACCCACAGGCACAGATTCGCATGTCGTTTCACGGTCATACCCAACTGGGCGAGGAAGATGTCACAACCGTGGTGGGAACGCAAGGGACACTGCGGTCACGAGGACCCGGCCTGAACGACCAACCAGAAATGCAAGTATTCCTGAAATCAGGAAAATGCAACGTCCCGCTGGGGGGATGCTGGTTCGACTCAGGGTTCGACGGAGCGATGGGGGAACTGCTTTGCGCCATCGAACAGAACCGCGATCCAAACCACAGCGCGGCCAATAATCTGCACAGCCTCGAACTCTGCTTTGCAGCTGTTCGCAGCGCTGACATCGGTCAACCCGTCACAGTTGGCACCGCGGTAAGCGTCGAACATTGAACATGAGCACTCAGCTGTCGTGGCCCCACTTTACCTCATGAACGGTGTCACGGTATCTGCGGGAACGCAGGAGACCCGATCGTACTGGTATGATCCGGCTGTTGTCTGTTCACGAAATCTACCGGAACCTCGACTCTAGAATGGGGTTCCTCAACTAAAACAACGCAGGTGTAATGAATGGGTATCCCTCGACACTTGTGAGGAGTAATACACCTTGCCAATTTTCGCCTCTTAAAGGGCTCAAGACAAATGCACTCGGTCACCTATTTGAAGTGTTTATTGTGCTCGTCATTCTTCATGATCGGCACTCTCGCCACCGTTGCACAGCGACCAGCACAGCGACCAGCACAGCGACCAGCACAGCGACCAGCACAGCGACCAGCTTGGCAAAAGCAATACAAACCGCAGGAATTTGAAGGAATGCCATTCCGAGTCATGGCACCGATACAAATTGAGACAGAAAAGAAATATCCGCTGATCCTGTCATTGCATGGTGCCGGCGGCAAGGGAACCGACAACAGAAAGCAACTCAAGGATTGGAACAAGCAGCTAGCCGATGCGAAACGCAGAAATGACTTCCCCTGCTATGTGGTGGCTCCCCAAGCACAAGGCCTATGGAATGGTGATGACTTGGAGAAGATAAAATCCTATGTCAAAACCTTGCCATCAGTCGACATGGATCGAATTTACATCATGGGTCATTCCATGGGTGGACATGGCACGTACATCTTCATTCAATTAGCCCCCCATTACTTTGCGGCGGCGGCCCCCTCAGCCGGTAGTGGCCTGCGACGAACGGAACCATTCATCGATTCGGACAAGATCAAAGACATTCCAATCTGGGCCTTCCACGGTGACAAGGATGGAACTTGCCCCATTGAAAAAGACCAAAAAGTTTTTAACGAGATAAAAAAACTAGGCGGAGTGATGAAGCTGACAACATGGGCAGGCGACAAACATGCTGTCTCTGACAAAATGATACCGGGTGCTGATAATGGAACCACCGAATCCAGCAGCGAACGCTGCGACGCGGAAACTGATTTCATCACATGGCTATTTTCACAGTCAAAATGACCAGCCGTTCTGAAATCAATTTCCAGCTGATCTAAACCGGCAACGAATATTCAAGCACACACACCGTTCTGGCTTCATTGAGTAGCTAGGCGACAAAGGTTCAAGAAGAGATGCGAAGACACACTTACATTCTGGCAGTACCCAACATTTTTCTGTTATCCGTTTTTCTGTTGTGTGGCTTATTGACCGGTCCCGTCGATGCCCAACCAATCGAAACACCACGCGACTCTGACAAAGGGAACACAGGAACCGCGAGTTCAGAACTGCGTGACATTCTCAATGAGAGATCTGAACTACGCCGCGATCTGACAATGCTCACCCAGAATGTCGAGAATCTCAAGCGGCGGCTTAAAAGACTGGATCAACTATCAGAACTTCAGCAACAACTAGATCGCACGATAAGGAAACTCGAGAAAACAGAAAACGCAAACAACGAAACGGATTCCCGAAAACTGGAATCCAACATCGAGTCACTTGAACAGCGAATCGACCAAACGCGTGAGACAATGGAGATCGAAACGGAACTCCAGGATCGCATCACCGAGGCAATGGAACTGAAGCAGCAAGTGGACAACTTGCCCAAAGGTGAAATCATCACCAAGTCATCACGATACTTGGGCCTCGCGATTGAGAATCTGAACAAGCTGAAACAGGTTCGCACAGCCATCAATAACCTCGACTCCCCATCAGAGCAGCGATACGATCAACTTGAACAGGCAATTGATGAACTGCAGGAACGGGTCGACTTTGACAGCGAATTGATTGAACGTGGATTCCGATTCATTGAAGCGGTCGAAGACGACCAAGCTGATGAAACTGCGGAACTGACGGAAGATATTCGAGATATTTTGGATGAAATGGAAAACCAGCCCCGAACTCAAACGATCATTCCAGAGGCTTTCATTCCTACTGACACACCAACCACTGAAAGTGAATCCCTCAACCGCAATGGTAAGGAAACGGTTCTTGAATCAGGCCAATACTTCATCCGGCAATCGTGGTCGCAGGAAACCGATTACCCCCGCCCTTACTATGTGAACGTCCCCAAGGGAAAGCAGGGGCAAAAGTTTCCCGTGTTTATCTTTTTACATGGCAATGGTGGAAACGTGCGTGAGGTGATGCCGATCCTGCTGCGCAACCGCAAAAAGATGGCCTCGCAATACATCATGGTCTTTGCTCAGGGATATCAGGAAAGCTGGAACATTGTTTCCGAGCGTTCCAAAGCTGATGACACAGGATTCATCGAGTCGATCGTGCTAAAACTCGCTTCCTACGAGAACGTACAGAAGGACAACTTCAGCATCATGGGAGCGTCCAACGGTGCAGCGTTGGTAAATCAAATGTTGATCGAAAGTAAATTACCGAACATCCGCAACTACATCAGCGGAGTCAGTCCACTGAATGTCTGGCAGCACGATGGAGAGCAGTTCAAAGCCAAAGGAACTGACAACAATTACCGCAAACCGACAAAACCAATGACTGGCAAACGCCTGATGAACATTTCTGGAACGAATGACGAATTGGTTCCGTACGACGGGGGCGTTTCCAAACACATTCCAGCCAAAGATGGGAAGCTAGGCTTTCTGCCAGCAGAAGAATCCACCTACTTGTGGGCGAAACAGATGGGTAACGCAGGAGAAAAGCTGACTAGCCCTAGTCGCAGAGAAGGACAACTGGAAGTTTTCAGCTATCTTGAAGGTGACGTGGTTCACTACAAAGTCGCAGGCGCTGGCCACGGCGCTACTCACGAAATCAGTGAGGAAAAGCTTTTAAGCTTTCTTGAAGGCAGTAAGAAGAAGACCGAGAAGTAGAGTCCAATCCAAGAAGCAGAAACTGATCCGATGGTGGATCACCGAACGTAAAAGAACCCAACGAGGATAAAAACAAATGAAATCGCGATTGCTTGTCATTTCATTATTCATCACCGGATTTTCATTCGGGCCATCTGTTCACGCCCAGAATAACGCCGGTGCAAAACGGCTTCAGAATCTGCTCAAACAATTCCCCGCAGCCGACACCAATAAAGACGGACAACTCACAAGACGGGAAGCGATCGCCTATCGCGACAAAATGGGCGTGACGCCAAACACCCCCAATACTCGAACTGGTACTCCAGGACGCGGTGTACCTAGAACTTTCAAAGTGGATGCTGGCTGGGATCTCGATCGTTTTCCCGAGGATGCAGTTTGCTACATGCCTGCCAGCAAGATTAAAGCCACGTATGAACAGGCTAATTCCGGACGAAGTCCAGCAGTGGTTTCCTATCCTAAACCTGATGACGGTGCCTTGAGAGTCGTTGGCGTTGGCCACAGCTTCATGATGCCCGGTTACAAAACCATGCCACTGATTGCCAAAGGAGCCGGGATCGATCAACCGCTCTACACGCATGTGGGTGGTGGCATGACGGGAAGTGCACGCTACAAGTGGGAGCAGGAAAACGGAATCTTCGAGTTCAAAGGAAAGCCCTATCCCAAATTGCTCTCTTCAATTGCAAACGCTGAGTGGGAAGCAATGATGTTCGGGCCGTACTTCCAAGACGAACCTAAGTATTACTCCTGCTGGATTGACTTTTGCCTCAAGCATAACCCGGACATGAACTTTTTTCTGTCCGATGCATGGCCACAACTATCACAACTGAAAGAGAAACCAAGCTCCGAAGATTTCTTCACTGATACCGTGCTGGATCAATTGGCCAACGAGAGAAGAGCCTTGCATGCGCAAGTCATTGACCCACTACGAAAAGCATACCCAAACAAAGTATTCATTCTGCCTACTTCTGATGCGATGGTTCTGGCAGCAAAACACTTCATTCGCGGTGAGTTACCGGGAATCGAAGGCCTGCACCGAGTGATCGGTAAAAAAGAAAGATCTCTCTGGAGAGACCAACTGGGACACCTTGGGCCGGGTTTTGAACGCTTGGAAGGATATGTGTTCTATGCCACGCTATACGGAAAGTCGCCTGAGCTAATCGAAGAGAAGATTCTTTTTGGCGGCAATGCGAACTTTCCGAGTACCGACTTGGACCGAATGTTCCGAAAAATTGCATGGCAAGCAGTTTCCCAACATCCGCATACTGGAATCACAGACAGGAATAAAAATGGCATTAACGATGCCAAGGAAATCCCAGTTCTAAAAAGTTCGCCCTGATCCCGATCAGGCGAATGACTCGACCGGTTACAAGTCAGCACTCACGGACGATGGCAGACCAGATGCCAACACATTTTGTTTCGAGCAATAGCGATTTACTTGCAGCCAGATTAGTTCTCATCGCTGCCCCGCCTGCCTGAAGTTGGTGGTGCTCCACGCTGCAGTGGTTGGGGCTGACCTGATTTCCTGATACTGACGCGCGCCTCGGACGCATTGCTGTGCGGCAACCAATTTGCGTGTTGCTTCAACAGTGGTGCGATGCCCGGCTGATTAGCCAAATTATTCCACTCGTGGGGATCAACACGGTGGTCATAAAATTCCTCTGAACCATCGGCATACCGGATGTATCGATAGTGTTGACTACGAACGGCGTGATTATTCCGCTGATACGTTGTCAACGCCACGTGCTCCCACGCTGCGTCTGGATTTTCCAGCAACGGTTTCAGGTTGACTCCCTCAATGTCATCACGCTTTGGCAAATCGCATAGTTCCAAAAGCGTGGGATAGATACTAAGCAACTCCACAGGCCGTTCACAAACCTTCCCCTGCAACCCATGCGGGACGGAGACGATCAAGGGCACACGAGTTGAGCGCTCCCATAACGATTGCTTGGCCCAGCGTTCCTTTTCACCTAAATGGAAACCATGGTCCGAAAACAGTACAACAATGGTGTTATGCGCATACGGACTTTGGTCCAGAGCATCCAACAGCTTACCCACTTGCGCGTCAGTAAAACTGACAGATGCAAGATACGCTTGCACCGCCGGTTTCCATTGATTGTGTTGGACAAACCAGTCATGGCTTGGTGGCCCACTGTTATCAGTCAAGCTTAACGCTGCGGATGGCAGATCATCACAATCACTCTGATTGACCTCGGGAGTGTGAATGGTTCCCAACGGGTGCGAATCAAAGAAACGTTGTGGAGCATAAAACGGTACATGGGGTCGATAAAACCCGGCGGCAAGAAAGAACGGCTTTGTGTGTTTTTTTTTGATTTGTTTGACTGCCCACGAGGCTGTCACCGCGTCACCAAACTTTTGCTCGTCATAAACCTGGGGTCCGAAATCCCACAGTTTGCTGCTTGTACCAATGTCAGGAATGAGACACTCATCAATCGGCAAACGTTGCCCAGGGCGAGGACCGACCACTTGGAATGATTCCTTGTCCACGCGACTGGCATGGTAGATTTTTCCCGCGGTCATTGTCTTGTAGCCGTGTGCGCCGAAATACTGGGACATGGTGGTTCGGTTTACATTCCGTTTGGTCAAACGAAACCATGGCCGATTGATATAAATCCCAGTCGTGCTGGGACGTAAACCAAGCATCAAGCTGGTGCGTGATGGATTGCATATGGGGGCTTGGCAGTGCGCGTTTGAAAACAACACACCTCGTGCAGCAAGGCGATCAATATTGGGGGTACTCGCTTGCGTGTTGCCACCTAAGCAGCCGACCCAATCATTCAAATCGTCAATCGAAATCAACAACACGTTGGGGGTCTCATTCCCCAAAGCACAAACGGTGCTGACCGCAACCAAACAAACGCACAAGTGCTGACGCAGGGTAGAAAAAAACATGATATTCATTTTCTTGAATTCACCGGAATTGTTCATTGATGCCACACAGGAAGAAAGCAAAACAACGATCGCAATTCAATCGAGAGTGGCAAGACATGCCATAGCCTAGCAAAAAACCGGTTGTTATTCATTTTCAAACAGAATGCATTGTCACGACACATGCGATATATCTAGACTTGCAGAGAGTTGAATCTTCACTGACGAACACGCAATCGACAGAAAACCCCGACGCTTGGTTTCCCCACTTTTCCGCTACCGATTCACGACTGCCGCAACAGTGGTGTTGCTGGGATTCGCCTTATGCAGTGAATCTTATTGGCAGCCATTGGACGAAACGTGGCGTGCCTGGGTTGGTTTTGCACCAACCAACCTTCTCGACTTCCAGTGGCAGCGATTACTGACCAGTTTATTACTCACGGCAGGAGGTTGGAAATTTGCAGCCTCATTAGTGATGCTGACAGTGTGTGTTGGGCTGACTGAGCGTTGCTACGGCACACTAGCCACGATCAAGTTGTTTCTCACTTCGCATGTGCTCGTGCTCATCATGATTTCGGTGACTGTTCTTGTTCTCGCGACAAACGTGTCGTCACCTTCTATCCTTGCTCTGACAAAGGGGCGTGACATTGGACCGTCAGCCGGATACTACGGATGCCTCGGCGCCATATTGATGTCGTCGCAATCTTTGGGCAAGCGACTTTGCATTCTCTCCGTGCTATCGATTCTGGTAGTCCGTTTGACCATCTCGACGGCAGGCCTGCCAGAAGATGCCGCGGTGGTCTCGGCTGACATCGCACATCTGCTCGCGTTACCGCTAGGTGGATTTCTAGCGTGGTGCGGATACGTTTCACCACTGCCTGACACCCAACCGCAGGCACCAACGTCTCCCACCTCCCAAACCAGGCCGCCCGGACCGGAAAGCGAAGCAAGCAAATTCACTCCCGAGGAACAGTGACCCCAACGGATCACCGTTTCACAAGCCGTATCAAACCGCCCGAAATCAATGTTGAGACGTTGGCCAGTACCTGCGGTGTTGCCAAACCACCCGGTGACGCTAGGTACTTGGGAAACCAAACGGGATGAAATTTTTCTTTGTAAGCACGTAATCCCTGAAAATTGTAAAAGTGCTCGCCGTGGCGATAGACAAGATTGGAAACACGATTCCATGCAGGGCCCAGACGGTGCGAATCCACTCCTGACAATGGAGCCATACCAAGACTGAACCACTGGTACTCCTGTTGATGGCCCCACAACATCAACTCGATGAACAGGAATTCCATGACACTTCTTGGAGCGTCGGGTGGATGACGCATCAGATCGATGGAGAGTTCGACACCAGTTCCCCCTTTCCAGACGTTCGCGAAAGCGATTGGCCGATCCTGATCGAAGATAATGGCCATGTCGTAGTGCAGCAGGTAGGTTTCATCGAAGAAGCCAAGCGAAAAGCCCTTTTCTGCCGCCGATTTTTCTCCCAACCACGCATCCGAAATTTCTTTCAACTTCGGCATCCAGTTCGGAACCTCTTGCTGGGGGACGATCTCAAACCGAAGACCGGACTCAAGCGACTTTTTGTGGTTTCGCCTTACGGTTCGCGAGCACGATTTGAGCGAGAAATCCTGCAGAGCCACCTTGGCCTCTTCCCCCAACTTGAGCAGCGAGAGCCCCATTTCGATGTAACGTGACAAACACGACTCATCGATCTGATAGAAAACCGGCCACTTGCCCTGAGAATCACACGCTTCGCGAAATTTCCAAGCCGCATCATCAGCAGACTCTTTTGGGCCAACAGGATCCCCCATCGAAATCCAACTGCTGCCCTCGCTGCCAAACATCACAAACGCCTGATCATTGCCACTGAAGATAAAGCGTTTGTCCCCCAGAAGAGCAAGGTTGGCTGATGTATTTTCATCATTGGCAATGATTGTCTCTACCTGGTCCATTTCCTTATCAGTCGCTGGATCTGGCACCTTCCCAGTTGTTCTGAACAGCTGCATCAAACCAACAATCAATAGCACCGAGGCTCCACCAACTGCCGCACGCAAAGCGCGTGGTGCTTCACCTGTCTTTCCGTATGTAAAGCTCCACCACAATTCGTTGTTGTATTCAACATGCCGATAAGAGAAGAGGATCAGCCAGATGATCAATCCAGCAGTCATGGCAATCGCAATCAACCAACGAGCACTCCATGAAGTGGCAAAGATTCGACCATGACGAAAAAAGTATTGGCGGCATGGCAGCAACGCCACCAACATGATTGCGACAAGAATCGCCTGTTCCCACGCAAACCCTTTCAGCAGTGAAACCAGCACACCAGCTGACAGCATCACGATGGTCAACCACCATGCAGCATCAATACGGCGTTGCAACGCACGGGACAGAACAATCAGGACAGCACCGATCACACTTCCAAGAAAGTGAGACACTTCGACAAGTGGTAAAGGAAGCCAATCTCGAATCAACTCAAGCTTGCCAACTGACGGAGGCAAGGTACCAGAAACAAGCATCACAAGACCAACCACAAACACCGCCCCCGTGATGATCGGAGGACTGATGATATTGGCCCAACGCAAACCACCAGAAACCACGCCGGTGATTTTATTTTGATGTTGTCGGATTGATGCAAACGAAATGGCACCAACACCAATGATCAGTGGCAGCAGGTAATAAATGATCCGGAAAGCAATCAGGGCTCCCACCAAATCGTCCGCCCCTCCTGGTAGCATCGTAATCAACACCAACTCCAAAATCCCGAGCCCACCTGGGACGTGACTCACCAACGCCACAAATACTGCGAGCACAAAGATTGCGACAAACGGCAAAAAGTCGATCACAACATCATTGGGCAAGAGCACATACAAAGTTGCTGCGGCAAGAATAAAATCGGCCATCGCAACAAACATCTGAGCCACTGCAATTTTCAGTGGCGGTGGTTGCAGATTCACACTGCCGATTCGCAAAGGCGATTTCCTGATCCCACAAATGACCAGGAATACAACCGTCATCAACAGCAACACAATTCCGAAGGGTCGACTTGTGGATACAGGCAGGTGCAACTTGTCCGGGATATCAAACGGTGTGAATACGAATAATGTTCCCGCCAGTGAAAAAAGCCCCAGCCAGAATGCAACACCGATGACAAGTACCAGTCGGACGATTTCACTTGAGGGCATCCCCCACGACGAATACAGCCGTGCACGAACCGGCGCACCTCCCAGAAACACACCCAGCGAATTGCTAAATGCGTAGGACAACAGGGCAGCGGTCGTGACCTGACGCGCCGTCACCTCATGTTTGACCAGCTTGACCCCAAACCAATCGTATCCAATCAGCACCATGAAATTGGCTGCAGTGAAGCCGATCGCTGCCAGTATTTCACCGGTAGATAACGCGTGAAAGCTGGCGACGACGTCAACATACTTCATCGTTTTGAATTCGTGATGCAGCAACCACAAAGCTGCAAAGAACACGACCAGCATCAGTCCCGGGCGAAGCAACGGCGCATAGGCAGCCCAAACTTCCTCGAACCGCTTAAGAAGCGGGATCTTTCCGCATGCTGAAGGCTCTGTGTCGAACACTTCCCTGTTAGCATCCTGTTCCACATCTGAGGTGTTGTCCTGTTCATTCATGGTCAATCCGACACAGTCCGTTTTAATTATTTTCCAGCAAATTCAATGCTCCGTGAGCATACTCCCACGGAAGCTTGATCCCCCCTCAGGGAAGATAGATGACGCTTGTATCAGCTGCTGCGGAATCGAAAATTTTCCGACCACCAGCACTTGCTACGTACCTCACTATCGATTTCCGGGATTGAAAACTCCAGTTTCTCCCTCATTCCGTTGCTTCTTGCTTGCTCTGGCCATCGGCAATTGGGGGACTCGTGGCCAAAGTATCATTAACGCCCTCATCACGGATCAGGATCACACGATCGTCGCCAGTGATGATCCGAGCACTGCGACTGAACGTAAGATAATTCCATCCCCATTGGAACAGAATGAGAAGTCGGCTCTGGAATTGAACAATTTGCAACAGATGGACAACCAACCACATCAGCCAAGCAATGAAGCCAACACTTTCATGCTTGCCAACTTGAACCACAGCCTTTGCCCTTCCAATGGTGGCCATGGTCCCACGATCACGATAGACGAAAGTTTCGATTGTTTGCGTTCCTGCAATGGTGTCAACGATCCGTTTTGCGACGTACTGGGCCTGCTGAATAGCGACGGGTGCCAAGCCCGGCATCTGGACCCCTTCACCATCGGTGCAGTTTGCAAGATCTCCGATCACGTAGATATCGTCCTGTCCCTCTACAGTCATCATGTTGGTGACACCCACTCGACCTGCACGGTCGGTTTCAACGCCACAAGCCTGCGCTAATTTGCTGCCCAAGGGACTACCATGGACACCAGCAGCCCAAAGCACGGTCTGAGTCCCAATGACCTGATCACCCTCTTTTGATGACAAGTGAACTTCTTCTTCCGTAATGTTGGTGACACGCGTCTGAGTATGAATCTCGATTCCAAGATCACGGATTTTCTCAGCTGCCCGCTTGCAAAGGTTTTCCGGATAATGCGCTAGCACATGTTCGGCAGCCTCGACAATGACAATACGGGCATCCTCAGGGTGAATATGCCGGAAGTCATTTCGAATTGTATGACGAGCAATTTCTGACAACGCACCTGCCAACTCAACGCCGGTGGGTCCTCCCCCCACAACCACGAACGTCATCATCTGCTCACGGATCTTTGGATCTCGCTCCCGCTCCGCCGCCTCAAAGGCAAGGAATACCTTGCGACGGATCAACGTTGCGTCTTGCAGAGTCTTCAAACCAGGTGCGACCGATGCCCATTCCTCATGTCCGAAATAACTATGCGTAGCACCAGCAGCAACGACGAGATGGTCGTACTTCAATTCGCCATCGGCCAAAACCAGCCGTTTGTCATCCAGATCAAAGTCTTGCACTTCGGCTAACAACACTTCGCAATTAGCCTGACGCCGAAAAATGGATCGGAGAGGAGTTGCGATATTGGCTGGTGACAATCCTCCTGTCGCGACTTGGTACAGCAACGGCTGAAACAGGTGATAATTGTGACGATCAACCAGAGTCACCTGGACGTTTGCCTTCCGCAAATTCCTTGCTGTTTCCAGTCCACCAAAACCGCCACCAATGATCACGACATGGGGAACGGAGGCTGATGTAGTTGTGGCCAAAATAAAACCCTGCTGCGAAGAAACGAGAAAACCCCGGCTACGTTCCGCAAATCATCCCTTTTGAATGCGTCAGAGGCAATGGATATTTGCCTCGGAATCTCGCACCTTCCACTCACCGCATCCCAACAAATCGGCTGAGACCATCATTCAACCAACCTCCCCCCCGTTTAGTGAGCATTGAGGGGAAGCAAAGCCAGAATCACCCGCAAAACAGCGATCTTGCTGTATCTTGTCGGGCAACGTTGATCCTTGGCGAAACTGCCCACTGATCGACAGCTTGAAAAATCAAATCTGTCATGCCGCACAGTTCACGATATTGAACTGCCGTAACGGCTAGAACCTAATTGAACATGAAGCCCTTAAGCAGGAACACTGAGCCGTTTCCACCAACAGGCAACTCCCCATCACTCGCATTGTTTGTGGTCATTGTTGTGCGAGTTCTGGGCGCCCACATTGGGTTTGCTCACAACATGCTCGCTGAGATGCCAAACATCGTTGTGATTTTGACTGATGATCAGGGATATGCTGACATCGGCCTGAACGATCAGCACCCCAGGGAAGTTTTGACTCCGAACATGGATGCCTTGGCTCTGGATGGTGTATTTTTTAGACAGGCATACACCAGCGGTCATGTCTGTTCACCAACCCGGCGGGCTTGATGCTGCGTCAATATCAGCAACGCGTGGGTGTGTTTTCAGCCGGAGACTGTGGGCGAGGCTTCAGCACCGAGCAAGCAATCTTCCCATCATTCCTGCCTGATGCGTACGTAAGATCGGCGATTGGAAAATGGCATCTGGGTCTAGACGAGGACTACCCCGATCTGAAATGGCATGCCATGTACCGCGGCTTTGACGAGTGCTTTAAGTTCACGGGACGTGGTGGTCATGGTTACTTTGACTTGCGTAGCGATTCGGAAGACAAATTTGCACATCCGAGTTACCGTAACAAACAACGCATCAACGATGAAGGATATTTGACAAACCGACTGACGGAAGAAGCGGTCGAATTCATTGAACGAAACAAAACGCGGCCTTTCTTTCTCTACCTCGCTTACAACGCAGTCCACGCTCCTGCAGAAGCTCCTCAAGCTGACGTCCAATCCACTGTGAATACGAATCCTGGCATCACTCCTGAAAGAGCGACCCTAATGGCCATGATGAAACATTTGGATGCCGGAATAGGACAAGTCGTCGAGAAACACAGAGAGAAAAAAGAGAGCTGAACGCAAAGCGAAAGCCAATCTGAAAAAGAAAAGTGAAAACTCTTCATAAGAATGCCTGGGTCCGAGGTCGACTGACCGCTTCCTGTCGTCACTCAGAGATCAACTCAAACTTCAAATACAAACAGAGAAGGATCAAACCGAATCTGCTCACCATAGATGCCATTTTCGGCTCTTTTTCCTGCTGAGATCACCATGCAAACCTCTGCCGCCCGAGGCAAGCCCAACAGGTTACGAACACGGGTAGGGTCCATTCCCTCCATGGGGCAACTGTCATAACCGAACGCTCGCAGCGACAACATCAAGTTCTGGCATCCCAACGCCGTCGACTTGTGAGCCCAGACCCGCATATCCGCTTTGCCTGCAGGTCCACGTGGCATCGGCTTTCGAAACGCCAGCAACCAAAAAACCAACTTCTTGATTGGCCCAAAAACACCCAACGGACCCTGTCCGTAGGCTAACGGTGCCAACGTGCGATAATAATTTAATGCTGACTGAGGAATTTCGCGTTCAGAGTTTTCCATTGCTTCGAGCATCAATTTACGATTCCTGTTCCACGTATCTAATCTTGCAACACAGACAACCATCTCCTGTGCTGTCTTGGCTGCTGGCTGCCCCAAACACAACCGGGCTAATTCCGATTTTTTGGCAGCATCGCGCACCCAATGAAACTCCCACGGTTGCAGGTTGGACGAGTTAGGAGCCAGCAACGTCAAATCCAAACAGCGTCGCATCACTTCTTCCGGCACCGGTTCCTCCGTGTAAACCCGCGTGCTACGTCTCGATCTGACGACGGTTTCAAATGCCTGCGGATCGGTGTTCGGAGCATTTTCGCTGTAGTCAAACGAAGGAACTTTCTCAAAGATCTCGGTTGCTTTGGTCATGTACTGATATCGGTCGGGGGCTGTTCTTGGACGCTGAATTCTAGCATCAAGGCGAATGCACGATTTCGAGCATGCAATACTCGTTGGTTACGCGAAGCCCTCACATTTTACGACAATCAGTCCTACGCACCCCACGCGCGAAATGTACAAATTCCTGCGGCATCCCTACAATACGCTCACGATGTCCGATGCGACACTTGGTTGCTTGGCAGTTGTGAATTAGCTGGGGTGGTATCGTGTGACGAATCCGGCCCCTATTTCCCTGATTCAGTCCCTTTACGCACCCTGAAGTTCGGAGATGAGCCCGCGTGGTCACCACCGTCGAAATCAGCATGTACCCATTCATTGAAGACTTTCGTGGCCTCATCAAGGAATTTATCGGTAAGCTGCATGAATACGATGAGTTACAAGTCAACACGAGTCCGACGTCAACCGTTGTGATTGGCGAGTATGACCAAGTCATGACATGCTTGACGGAAATGATTCGCTGGTCCTTCCAACATCACGGACAAGCTGTATTCGTGACCAAAATCCTGCCGGGCTATTCACCATCTTGATCCGAGATGCAATGTATCGAGACGAGGCTTGTATTAAAGCGGAAACCAGTTCCTTGGGCATTATTTCGAATCCGCCCCCCTACTTCGATCCAGCAAAATTTCAGCAGCTAAGATATTTCACCGCACTGACCCCTGAGCCATGACGTGACCCCGGTGTTCCCCTTGTGGCTTTCCTGTCTCGATTGAGTTCCCATGCTCTATTTATCAAACAAGATTTCCTTTTTCCAGTTGCGCACATATTCCGGTACTAGCCTCGCATTGCTGTTATCTGGAATTTCTCTGATGCAATCCGATCCAGCTTGTTTTCTATTTGCTCAGGAAGCGAGCGGTGATAAGGCGTCAGCAGAAACGCAAGTCCGGTACAACCGTGATGTCCGCGCAATTCTGACCGAGCATTGCTTTTCCTGTCACGGTTTAGACAGTGACGCTCGCAAAGCCGACCTACGGCTCGATGAACGTTCTTTCGCAATCGACTCAGGAGCCATTGTTCCCGAAGATCCAGACCAAAGTGAACTGATGTCGCGTGTCACGGCAGAGGATCCTGAAATCATCATGCCGCCGCCTGAAACAGGTCACAAACTATCAGCGCCCGAAATTGCCATTTTAAAGGGATGGATTGATTCGGGCGCTGAATACCAAAAGCATTGGGCGTTCATCGCACCTGAAAAATCGGCGTTCCCAACCAACGAGACGAATCAGACATCAGCAAGCCCGATCGATTCATTCGTCCTCGCCCGTGTTGAACAGGCGGGACTGACGCCATCACCGTCAGCAACACGCGCAGTTCTTTTGCGTCGAACCGCTCTCGACATTACTGGCTTGCCCCCCACCCCTGAACTGACACAGAGTTTTTTGGAAGATGACTCCTCAGACGCTTACGAAACACTCGTAGATCGTTTACTTGACAGCGCTAGCTACGGGGAACACTGGGCCCGCATGTGGCTGGATCTTGCACGGTATGCAGATACAAAAGGTTATGAAAAAGATCGGCATCGTAACATTTGGCGATTCCGTGACTGGGTCATCGACGCGTTCAATCACGACCTACCGTTTGATCAGTTCACAATTGAACAAATTGGTGGTGATCTGTTGCCAGACCGCACGGATGATCAGATTTTGGCGACTGCATTCCATCGCAATACGATGACAAACGACGAAGGCGGAACAGACAACGAAGAGTTTCGCGTTGCAGCTGTCAAAGACCGTGTGGACACAACTTTGCAGGTATGGATGGGACTGACGATGGGTTGTGCAAAGTGTCATTCCCACAAGTACGACCCAATTAGTATCCAAGACTACTATTCATTCCTGACCTACTTCAACCAAACGCAGGATGCGGACAATGAAAGTCCATTCCATGCCACGCCAACTTCGGCACAAGCGGAGGAAATCGAAAAACTGACACTGGAATTGGAGCAGGCTACAAAACTAGCTGCCCAACGCCCGGCAGATTTTGCAGAACGCTTTGAAACATGGAAGCAGGAACTATCCGAGCGTCCACTGTGGCAACCACTCAGCCTCAAAGAATTCAAATCTGATTCTGGAGTGCAGATGAACCAGGATGAACAGCATCGACTGATTGCGAGTGGCGATCGTCCGCAAAAAGACACATGGCAAATCACATTTGACCTGCCTGCTCTACAAAACGGCAATACTTACACCTCGTTTCGGATCGACCACTTTCCACAAGCAATGGGTGGCGGTGACTGGGAAGATAAGAATGTGGCAATACGTGAACTGACATTGGAATCGAAAAAACCTGACGGTCAGTTCAAATCCGTAAAATTAAAGAATCCACGCGCGACGTTTTCACAGCGTGGCTGGAACGTGGCGTCGGCATTGGATGGAAAAACTGAATCGGGATGGGGCTTGTCACCCCGATTCAAGGAAGCCCAAGCTGCAATCTTTGATTTCGACTCCCCCATCAGCGGAGGTGTCTTGAAGGTCACGCTGGAACAACAATACGGCGAAGGTCTGCTGCTGGCGAGGTCACGTTTCTCCATCAGTCAAAATCCTGTGCAATGGCTGCGACCTGAGTTGCAACCTGACACCGAAAAAGTATTCACAGAGTTGGTTTTTAAGGAGACTATGCAACGCATCGAGGCGATGGCAACGTCTCGAAACAAACTACAAAATTTCCGAAAGCAGATTCCGAATACCCCTGTCATGTTTGATTTGGATGCCAAACGCCAACGCATCACCCGCATTCACAATCGCGGCAACTTCCTTGACCAAGGCGAGGAAGTCACAGCTTCTGTACTGACAACGTTCGCCCAACTGCCGGCAGATGCCCCCGCAAATCGCTTGGGAGTTGCGCGTTGGTTGATGACAGCAGACAATCCTTTAACAGCACGCGTTACAGTCAATCGCATCTGGGCAAGAATTTTCGGGATCGGACTTGTCGAAACCGAAGAAGATTTCGGTACTCAGGGGAGGCCACCATCACACCCCGCGTTGCTCGACTGGTTAGCGGTTGACTTTCGAGAGCAGGGCTGGTCGCTCAAAAAGTTGATCAAAACAATCGTGATGTCGCAGACCTACCAGCAAAGCTCGGTCGTTACAGAGCAAGCCTTGTCTGTCGACCCAAGAAATCGACTTCTATCGCGTGGCCCACGATTTCGACTCAGCGCCGAGATGGTTCGAGATCAGGCATTGGCCGTTTCGAATTTGCTCATCAACAAGATCGGTGGCCCCTCAGTCATGCCGCCCCAACCACCGGGGATCTGGAAATCAACCTATAGCGGTGAAAAGTGGAAGAACGCAGAGGGCGACGATCGATACCGTCGCGGCTTGTATACCTATTTAAAAAGGACGAGTCCGTACCCGGCAATGACAACCTTTGACGCAGGCAGCGGTGAAATTTGCCAGATCAGACGCATCAGAACGAACACACCGTTGCAAGCCCTGATCACGCTAAATGATGTTGTCTATCTGGAGGCTGCTGGAAAGCTGGCACAACGAATGGAAAAGTCTGGCGACAATCTGAAAGCCAAAGTCGCTGCCGGCTTTCAAATGGTGCTGATCCGAGATGCGGATGATTCCGAAATCAGCCGATTAATCAAACTGTACGAATCCCTTGAAGATGAACTCTCCGATGGAAAAGATCTCTTGAATTCCGCCAATCTCACCAGCGGTGATCCAAGACTTGTCGTGATCGCCAGCGTCCTGCTGAACCTCGACGAGACACTGATGAAACCGTGACAACCGACATTGCTAGTTGCCGACAGCACCGCTACTTGCCGACAGCGAAATCTGCAAACTGATAACCAGAGAATGTTGGCGTACACACGGCAGATAACCGAAATGGCTCTGCCTTCGAGCTTGATGCGAACAACCGAACCTGAAAGACAACCATGGACCTTCCTCTACCACTGCAAAAACTTCGTGCAGTCACTCGAAGACACTTTTTTGGGCAAACCGGCCTTGGGTTTGGCGCTCTCGCGTTGAATTCCATTTTGGCTCGTGATGGGCATGCAGCGGATTCATCATTCCGCATTCCGTCCAAGGTTAAATCGGTGATCTACCTTCACATGGCTGGCTCACCGTCACAACTCGACCTTTTCGAAAACAAACCTGCGTTGGCAAAACTGCACGATACGGAGTGCCCTCAAGAATATCTGCAAGGGAAACGATTCGCTTTCATCAAAGGCACTCCCAAGATGCTGGGGCCCCAGTTCAGTTACAAACAACACGGCGAAACCGGACAGTGGGTCAGCGAACTACTGCCCAATCTGTGCCGACAGATCGATGACCTGTGTGTTATCCGTTCTATCAGCACCGAACAATTCAACCACTCACCAGCCCAGTTGTTGATGCAAACCGGTAATCCACTACTGGGATACCCAGCCATGGGTTCATGGGTCACCTATGGTTTGGGAAGCGAGAATGAGAATCTACCGGGATTCGTCGTACTTTCCTCCGGTGGCAAAACCCCCAGTGCCGGAAAATCTCTGTGGGGCAGCGGCTTTTTGCCAACCGTTTACCAGGGTGTTCAATGCCGCACCGACGGAGGTGACCCCATCCTGTACCTTTCAGATCCTAAGGGGGTCAGCCGATCTGCAAGACGGAAGACTCTTGATGCACTGAACGATTTGAACCGTTACCAACATCAACATGTTGGTGACCCTGAGACCATGACTCGCATTGCTCAATACGAACTCGCCTACCGAATGCAGACTTCCGTTCCTGAAGTCATGGACATCAGCCGGGAATCTCAGGCAACCATGGATCTTTACGGTGCCAAACCGGGTTTTGTGTCCAAAGCAGAGTCCGCAGCGGACCCTCGGGCTTTATATAAAGGTGACGATGCGACATTTGCGAACAACTGTTTGCTTGCACGACGCTTAGTTGAGAATGGTGTTCGTTTTGTTCAACTCTACGACTGGGGCTGGGACCACCACGGCTCGAGTCCCGGTGAATCAATCGATGAAACACTGCCGATCAAGTGCCGTCAAATCGACCAAGCGATCGCTGCCTTGTTAGCTGACTTGAAGCAACGTGGCATGTTCGATGAGACCCTGGTGGTGTGGGGGGGCGAATTCGGCCGCACTCCCATGATGCAAAACAATGTCAACAAGAAGCTTGTCAAAGGCTTCATTGGTCGCGACCATCATCCGCATGCATTCACCATGTGGATGGCTGGGGGAGGCATCAAGCCGGGCATGTACGGACAAACCGATGACATCGGATATTATCCAGTCGAAGACCCTGTCAGTGTCCGCGATCTGCAAGCAACCATTCTGCACCAGATCGGACTCGACCCGTATCAATTCAACTTTCCCTATCAGGGATTGAACCAACGCCTGATCGGTCCAACACAAAAAGGACGCGTTCTCACCGACATTCTGTCTTAAGAAATCCTCGATTCAGTCCCGCATCGTGGAGACACCAATGAGCCTCACTCAAGCGAAGGCGACTCATGCTACGATCACAGATCAAGACGTAGAGTACGTCAATTCGATCAGCGTGACCGGCGGATACTGGAGTGTTGATTTGGCCCCTGTGCCGCCATCCCAACGAAAATGGGGGTTGAGGGACGTCATTGCTTTATGGGTGGCCCTGTCTGCATGCATTCCAACTTACATGCTGGCCTCTTCAATGATCGAAGAGGGGATGAATTGGCTGCAGGCAGTAGCGACCATTTTCCTGGGCAATCTGATTGTTCTCATTCCGATGGTTCTCAACGCTCACGCTGGAACCAAGTATGGAATTCCTTTTCCAGTTCTTTGTAGAGCTTCCTTCGGAATACGAGGAGCTAACGTCCCAGCCATGCTGCGGGCGTTGGTGGCTTGTGGTTGGTTTGGAATTCAGTGCTGGATTGGCGGCTGGGCAATTTACAAAGTGCTCGAAATTTATCAACCACATTGGAACACTCTCCCCAAGCTGGCCGGCCTTGGCATCAACACGCCACAATTGATTTGTTTCATGATTTTCTGGTTGGTGAACCTGGGCATTATCTGGCGAGGCATTGAGTCGGTTCGCTTATTGCTGAACATCAAGGCGCCTTTACTGATCGGCTTGGGGCTGGCTTTGTTGTACTGGGCCTATCAGGCAGCCAACGGCTTTGGAGCAATGCTGTCACAGCCGTCAAGTTTTGCCGCAGGTCAAGAAAAGGCAGGACAGTTCTGGAGTTTCTTCTTCCCAGCCCTCACGGCCAACGTTGGGTTTTGGGCAACTCTATCATTGAACATCCCTGACTTCACACGGTACGTTCGAACGCAACGAGACCAGGTTCTAGGGCAAGCGATTGGACTCCCGTTGACGATGGGTCTGTATTCATTCATCGGCGTTGCCGTGACTTCTGCTACCGTCGTGATTTACGGTTCTCCGATCTGGGACCCAGTAGATCTACTTGCCAAGTTCTCTAACCCTTTGTGGCAGATCATCGGCTTGATCGGTCTTGTGATTGCAACGTTAGCCACCAACTTGGCTGCAAACGTCATTGGCCCAGCCAATGACTTTGCGAATCTTTGGCCGCGCCGCATCAGCTTTCGAATGGGTGCTTTGATCACAGGTGCCATTGGAATCGCGATTCAGCCTTGGCGTCTGGTCGAAGACCCCAGTGGATACATTTTCACGTGGTTAGTCGCGTATTCAGCTCTTCTGGGGGCTGTCGGCGGTGTGATGATCTGTGACTATTTTGTGAACCGCCGAATGCGTTTGCAGCTTGACGCCTTGTATTCACCTGACGGACCTTATTGGTACCACCGCGGCTTTCACACAGCAGGTCTTGTCGCATTAGTGGCTGGCATCGCTCCCTGTGTGCCGGGTTTTCTAGATGCGATCGAAGCGGTCAACGTTGCCGCCATTTGGACTAGCCTGTACCACTATGCTTGGTTCATCAGTTTTGCAGTGTCATTCCTCGTTTATCTCGTTGCGATTACAGCGAACCGTCGCCAGGAAACCGCGTAAGAACCGGCAATACAGCGGTTTCAAACCGACTCAAAAAAGCGAAGCTGGAATGACCAATTACGATGTCAGCGTTAAGGAGTACAAAGAATCGAAACTCTTGCCTTGGCGTGACTACGTCGAAAAACACACGATTACTATACAACTCAGACTCGCGTGAATTTCATTTAACACGTTTCATAAGTATTCGTGATCACTTCGTCGCTAGGCAGGCTGGCAAGTGGGTGCTTTTGGAGGCGTAACTACTTGAACACAGAATCTGTGAAATCCAGAAACCAATTCCAATCGACTTCCCCCAACCCGTGTCCGCCGCTGCGAATATGGTAGCCAGTATTCCCCACAACTCTGGGCGTATTCAATGCCGGCATGACTGTTTGCGTAATGGCTTGCTTGCCCAGCAAATCAAACACGGGAGCAGCTGCGACAAGCGAAGCGTATTCGCCTTTGGGGTCCGCCCAAAGATCCTCATCAGAACTGGCAACATAAACCGCTCGCGGCGCAATCAGCGCCATTACTTCGTGCTGATCAACGGGAAGTTCCGATTCCCGCTTAGCGTATTTCGAAAATGGCTCGCAGAACCAGTGCGGAAAACTGGAAGTGATTCGGCCCACCGTTTCTCCATAAGCACGTCGTGACAAGGCAGCACCGCCACACCCTGAGTTATTGCTGTAGGACACTGCAAAGCGTGGATCCTCACATGCAGCCCACAGTGATGTCTTTCCACCACGTGAGTGCCCAACAACAGCCACCTTCTCAGCATCAATAGCGGATACAGTTTCTAAATGGTCCAGCACTCGACTGGCGGCCCAACCCCAAGCTGACAAGCTCCGCCATGCCGTTGGAGAAGGTGGCTCACCACCCGCGAAAAAAGCGCGGATGCCTTTTAAGTATCCATCTTTTTTATCTGGATCTACATCAGAGGTATGAAACGAGGCGGTTGCATAACCACGCTGAACAATTGTCTTGGCGGGCCAAAATGGATCATTCTCGTTGACTGCTTTTTCCAACGAAATGAAATACCGGTTGTTGATATGAATGACAGCAGGCACTCGCCTCTTTGATTCATTTGGGACGAACAAGACAAACGGAAACTTGTACTGCTGGTCACCGATACCCACGACTGCCACCATGCTGCGACCCATCGCCAAGCCATCCCAGACATTTTTTTGTTCTGCGACCTGTTTAAAACTCAGCGAGTAATCGACCAGAGGCCGTCTGCCGTAAACTTTATCCCGAAATAACGACATCAGCTCTTCACGCCTCAATCCCCGCCAATCATCTGCGGTAGTAATCGCCTTCCCTGCTTCACTGACCAACGGATCGGGGAGTTGGTAAGAAGGAACCTTGGACTCTTCATAATTGAATTCTTTGCGTCTTTGCGAATTCTTTTTGACCAAGTCCGCCTGAGCTTTCCAAGGCTTGGAAACCGCTTTCGCTGGTGACTGCCGATTGTCTCCCGCATCAGAAACCCCATTTTGCCCATAGCAAAGCCCTCCGGCCACGATGGTTTGTAACAGGCAAGCCAACATCACGGCTGAAATCCAGCTACCATTCATAGTCACAGTCCGGGTAGTAATCATTGCAAAAGCCTTGTGGATATGGGGCGGGAACTGCCGTTTATAGTATCGCTAGACGTGGGAAACTGCCTCCGTTGGCGAAATTTAACCAAAATGCGTGCGATCCAGAACTCGCGATCCTTCCCGGTGTTCACTTACGTGTCACCGAGTGAGCCTTAATCATTCGTCGAAATCTTTTCTCAATCATCTAACAGGAAATACCATGAAGTGTCTCACGTGTTTAGGCGTCGCTCTCACGTTGAGCATTGGACTGCAAGCCAGTGCTCAAGAACAGCGTGAAACGCAGCCACGCGGTGTACAGCAGGAAGAAAATGCCCCAGGTCCTGGTGGACCTGGACGCGGAGGCCCTGGTTTTGGTGGACCCGGACAAGGTGGACCCGGACAAGGTGGACCCGGACAAGGTCGGCCCGGTCAAGGTAGGCCCGGTCAAGGTAGACCCGGACAAGGTGGACCCGGACAAGGTGGACCCGGACAAGGTGGACCCGGACAAGGTGGACCTGGACAAGGTGGACCCGGACAAGGTGGACCTGGTTTTGGAGGTCGAGGTCAGGGTAACCGCGGCGGCCAAGCGGGCGGGCGCGGTGGCATGATGAGTTTCCTGCCTGTTCTCGTGGCCTTGGATGTCAATCGTGATGGTGAGATCTCAGCAACTGAAATCGACAATGCTGCAAAAGCACTGAAAACACTCGACAAGAACAAAGACGGAAAACTGACTCCGGATGAACTCCAACCAGAATTGGGTGGCCGAGGCGGTGGAACCCGAGGCGGCGGAAGCCGAGGTGGCGGAAGCCGAGGTGGTCCTGAGGGTGGAGCAGAAGGCCGCGTCACCCCAAACAGTGTTCCAGAGCGAGGGTTTCAACGTGGTGCCCCCGGTGGTGGTGGAGCGATGAATGTTGCAAGCCGCCTGATGGGATTTGATGAGAATAAAGATGGCAAGATCAGCAAGGACGAATTACCCGAGCGAATGCAGCCACTGATGACCCGAATGGATCGCGATCAGGATGGATTCCTATCGAAAGAAGAACTTGAGTCGATGGGTGGATCTGGTGGTCGAGGACCTGGTGGTACTAGCGGCCGAGGACCTGGTGGCCGAGGACCTGGTGGTGCTGGGGATACTGGTGGCCCAAGCCCTCAAGGTGAACGTCCACGACGACCACCTGCAGAGTGATTCCAACGGAATCAACTGTCCAAATCCGAAATCTTTGACCTTTTAGCTCTGCGGTTATGCGAATCGCAGGGCTAATTTTTTAACCACCCTGACACGATTGCTTTTGTTTGCGATGACTTTACCTCGCGTATCCGATTTACCACACCGCCTCATCTGTTTTGGATTTGCATGCCTGATCACAACTTCCTTCGCCAATCATGCCACTGCAGTTGAGCATGCATTCTTTCACGAAAATGTTCTCGGCACGTCGCTAGAGCTTCACATCGTTGCTGAGGACACACCTGCTGCCACAAGAGCAGAAGAGATCGTCTTGCGCGAAATTGATCGACTCAGTGCGATTTATAGCCAGTACGATCCAAACAGTGAGTTCTCAATACTCGTAAAGACTCCACAAGGAAAAACGCAGTCAATTTCTGAGGAACTTGCCGAAACACTCGACGTCTGTAAAAAATGGCACACAAGAAGCGGCGGCGCATTCAATCCAGCTGTCGCACAATTTTCAGCCGCTTGGGAACACGCAGTAAAAACGGGCATCATTCCGGACCAGACGAAAATCTCTACTGACCTGCAAGCGATTTCCCGCCCACATTGGCGAATCGACAAGGTAGCTGGCAGGGTACGCCGCACCTCCAGCAACCCCTTGTCCTTGAACGCGATCGCCAAAGGTGTGATCCTTGACAAAGTAGCTGCCAAAGTCCTGAATTCAAGCACGAATATCAAGGGGTTGATGTTGAACATTGGTGGTGACATTCGTGTCGCAGGTGAGATTACCGTCAACGTGGAGATTGCCGACCCCGGTCACGATGCGATTGGCTCAACAAATCTGAGTAGCATCATTTTAAAAAAAGGTGCAGTCGCCACCAGTGGCAGTACCGAGCGTTATTACGATGTTGCGGGGCGGTCCTTTTCACACATCATTGATCCGCGAAGCGGACAGCCTGTCGACGAAACAATCAGTGCCACAGTACTAGCTCAAGATGCCCGCACCGCGGATGTCGTTGCTACGATTTGCGGCGTGCTATCGACCGCAGAGAGCATCCGTTTTGTCAATTCAATCAGCGGCGTCGAATGCCTGATCAAAACGGCCACTGGGATCGTGGCGACGAGCACCAACTGGCCACAAAAAGCAAATCAAAAAGACAGTCAAACAGCAACGAAAGAAAAGCAAGCGTTACCCGAGATGCTGGTCCAATTTGAAATTGCCAAACCTCAGGATTCCCGGCGGTACCGGCGACCCTACGTTGCAGTCTGGATTGAGGATAAAGACGGTTTGGCTGTGAAGACGTTGAGCTTATTTCTAATGCAGAACATCCCCGGCCCGCGTTGGTATCGAGATCTACGGCGTTGGTACGCTGATGACCAACTGCGGCAATTAGTGGACGAGAAAGATTTGATCGAGACGGTTTCAAAGCCAACACGGAACCCAGGAAAATATCGAGTGACTTGGAATGGGAATGACGACAACGGCAAGCAGGTAAAACCGGGCGAATACAGCATCCTGATCGAATCTGCCCGCGAACACGGCAGCTACCAGCTGATCAAACACAAATTCAACCTGAGCCAATCGTTCGAAAAAACGCTCAGATCGAATTCAGAAATCAGCTCTGCCAGCATCCGCTTTCGAGCGGAGTAAAAGCGAGTGACAACAATGGAAAATGTCGAATCCAGCGGTTGCAATGCAGAACCATCTGATCCCAAACGCAAAGTTTCCAACAAACGCTTTCGTCGGATCCTGGCATCATGGAGCCGCTGGCTACACATCTATCTGTCGATGCTGGGATTAGCGGTCATCCTGTTTTTCAGTGTAACCGGCCTGACCCTGAACCATCCCGACTGGTTCTTCTCCGAGCACACGAGTCACGCAACAGGAGAGATCAGGAGTGACTGGCTTAATACCGGTGCAGCCCCTCCCGCAGGTTGGGACGAATATGACTTTTCGCACGAAATCGAAAAACTTGAAATCGCTGAGTTCCTTCGTGAAGAGCATGGCCTTCGCGGCAAAGTATCCGATTTCCTGGCCTTTGAAGATGAGTGCGAATTAACCTTCCAAGGTCCAGGCTATGTGGCGATCGCGAGACTCAAACGAAACACCGGGAATTACACCGTTGATGTCACAACGAGTGATCTTGTTACCGTCATCAATGACCTACACAAAGGGCGGCACACAGGACACAATTGGTCTCTCGTTATCGACCTATCAGCAGTGATCGGTACCCTCGTCGCAATCACTGGATTTGCGCTCATTTTTTTCTTGCGATCACGTCGAGTCAAAGGACTCATCGTATTCGCAGCAGGCAGCTTTCTGTTTCTGGTAATGTACTATATTGCTACACGATAGCTGCTGGCCGAAAGCAGCTACCACGACGCAAACAGGTATCCGAGCAGGACACAGTTCGCGATTCCGTTTCCAAACCTCGCAAACACTGACGAAGATCCCCACGGCAATTACGTTAGACATGAGGTCAGAGAACAGTGTCTAGAAGTTAAGTATCTGGACCTTCCTGCAAAGGCCAACCATTTCATGAAAATCGCCGCTCACGGATCGCGGAAGAAGACAAGAACATTCTTGATCTGCCTGCTGGTTTTAATCGCAACATGCTGCATTTTCATCGTGATCAATGCCGCAAGCATGAGATCTCGCCAAATTCGTGTACCGGCCATCACACAGAGTGCCATCAATCAAACTGCGGCATTGGATCACTTGGCAAATGCAATTCAAATACCAACGGTTTCTCACAGCAATCGTGTAAAAAACAACGACTTAGCATTTCGGAACTTTCAAACACTGCTCGACTCATCCTACCCGGCGGTCACCGCGCAGCTGGACCGTTATACCGGCGATGACTTTGGCGATACACAGAATTCCAGCCTGCTGTATCACTGGTCAGCAGACCAGAGCGAAGACACACCAGCCATTCTGTTGATGGCACATTACGACGTGGTTCCGATCGAGCAATCATCACTAGAGAAGTGGAAGCACGCTCCTTTTTCTGGTGTCATCAAGGATGAATACTTGTGGGGTCGCGGCACATTGGATAACAAAGGTGCTGCAATCGCACTAATGGAAGCATGTGAACGCCTTGTGAATGCTGGATTTGAGCCCCATCGCGACATCTATCTTTCGTTTGGGCACGACGAAGAGGTCGGTGGAAAATATGGCAACCAGCAGATTGCGGAATGGATGAGAAGCAATGGAATCCGACTGAGTATGGCACTTGATGAAGGAGGCGGAATTTATCGAGGTGTCCCAGGGCTAAAGCAGCCTGCAGCCTTAATTGGAATTGCGGAAAAAGGATTTCTGAATGTCACTATGAAAGTCCAGCTCAACGATGCCGGGCACGCATCCATTCCCCCTGGGGAAACTGCAATCGGCATCTTGGCATCCGCGATTACCAAGCTGCAGCAAAGACCGTTTCCCGAGAATCTCGATGGCGGGATCAACCGAATGCTTGATTACCTCGGACCCGAGATGTCTTTCTTCAATCGAATTGCCATCGGCAACCGTCAATTATTTCGTTCGGTGATCGAAAATCAGTTTAGCAATACAGCCGCGGGCAATGCTGCCTTGAGAACCACATTGGTTCCCACCATGATTGAAGCGGGCTTCACAGAGAACGCTCTACCGTCGACCGCTGCCGTGAACCTGCATCTAAGAATTCAGCCAGGTGAAAGCGTTGAATCATCTTTGCAATTTCTGGAGTCTGCGATTGAGGATAATCGCATCACACTGAAAATCGATCAGAAGCTGGATGGTACACCGAGAGATCAAGTCGCGTTCCGCGAGCCATCTAGAATTTCCTCTGACACCAGTGAATCGTTTCAAGCCTTGCATCTTACGATCAAGCAGGTGTACCCGGATGTAGCTGTCGCTCCTTTCTTCGTTGTTGCCAGTACAGATTCAGCCCACTACGACGATCCAGCCCTCACCAAGAATGTCTACCGCTTTACGCCATGGAATCTTGACCAAGCAGGGCTGACCTTGATTCATGGGGTTAATGAAAAAATTGCCACCGCGGAGTTTATCCAGATGATACGTTTCTATGAGCAATTGATCATCAATTTGGCCGGAAACCAATCAAATTAAGACCCCTATCAGAAAGGGGGATGCCATCGCCCTATAGTCAATTGTGATGCTGGAGGACATCCCTCGCCGGTCACTATGCAGTTTCCCACGCAAGGTTTTCTCATCTACTTGGTCACCTGATGAATCGGTCTCGGATGTTGAACTATGGCATCGCTACTGTCGTGTTTGGAGCCATTGGCTACTTCGGGTGGAAATTCACGGTTCGCAACGCTTACGAATCAGCAAGGTACAGCGTCGTCAGATCTGAAGGTGAATTTGAGGTCCGCAACTACGCCGACCTTGTCTTGGTCTCAACCACCATGCAATTTGACGCACAAGGAAACGACGGCAGCTTCTCACGACTATTTCGTTACATCAGTGGTGACAACGGCCAGCAGCAAAAAGTAGCCATGACGACTCCCGTATTTATGCAACGGGCCACCCAGAACCTGAAAGGCGTCACCACAACTAGCGAAGGCGAGCAGGCAAACACAAATCAACAAGGTCAGATGGCATTCGTCGTACCGGAGGAAGTTGCCTCAGGCGGTGCTCCTGAGCCTGAAAACTCAGGCGTCAAATTGCTTGAACGAGAAGGAGGAAACTTTGCTGCATTGAGATTTCCCGGTCGAATGGGAAATATTTCCTTGAAGCAGAAAGAAAATGAACTTCGTCAGTGGATAAAGCGCCAGAACCTGGCTGCGACGGGGCCAGTTGAATACGCAGGTTATGATCCACCATGGACACCGGGATTTCTCAGACGCAACGAAATATTGATACGCATTGATTGAATCGCGATGAATTCATCGCATGCCCTGCCTGGAACCCGATTCCATCATAAGATTTTCCAGGGCATTCCCATGTCCCCGAAAGCATCGTGATTCAGCAGTGATCCAAACTCGTCTATAATTCTGCTATCCCTCACCCGTGTGAAGCGAGTTATCAGATGAAGTCATACTGGTCTTCCCTGCTCATGATCTGCCTGACCGCAAGCGTAGTCCATGGACGGGATCCGTTTGTGTACGTTTCTCTTGCCAATGAGAATCGCATCGTCACTTATCGGCTAAACGAAGACACGGGCACTCTCACACTCGCTGATAGTCTGGCAGTCAATGGTCGCCCCGGAGCACTCTCGTTTCACCCAACGCTCCCCATCCTCTACGCCTCCATACGGAGTGCAGGCAATCTTGCCAGTTTTCGTGTCGAAGAAACGACCGGAAAGCTGACACTCATCAACGAAATCTCTGCGGGGTCCGACCCCTCCTACCTGTCTGTCGGCAAGTCCGGCAAATTGCTGATGAGTGCTTTTTACCGCGAGGGCAAGATCCTTGTACACACAATTAAGCACAATGGTGCGATCAGCAGCGAATTGCAATCAATCGCTACCGATGAACGGGCGCACGCGATCGTATCAGACCGCACCGGCCGATTTTGGTTTGTCCCGCACACTCGTCCTAATGCAATCTTTCAATTCCTCCTCGATCAACAGACCGGTCGCTTGGTCAACAACAACCCAACAAAATTGCAGCGTGAGTCGAACACAGGGCCACGTCATCTTTGGTTCCACCCAAATCTTGACATCGCCTACAGCAGCGACGAACAGGGACGGAGCGTTTCAACTTATGACCTTGATACGACACGGGGAGTGCTGTCTCTGAAGCAGACATTGTCAACACTTCCCAAAGATCATGACCGAACAGAATCAGGCAGTACGTCGGACATCGAAGTTCATCCCTCTGGACGCTTTGTCTATGTTGCCAATCGAGGCCACGACAGTATCGCCCGCTATTCTGTCAACACAGACAACGGACTGTTAACGCGATTAGGAAACACACCCAGCGAGCAAACGACAAGATCTTTCAACATTGACCGCAGTGGGCGTTTCTTAATTGCGGCTGGCCAAAAATCAGGCAATCTTGCTGTGTTCCGCATCGGCCCGCAAAGCGGTGACCTTGAACGGATACATACGGTGACTGCAGGCGTAGCTCCCTGGTGGGTTTTGATTCGATAAAATCGATTCTTGTACAGGACCCGCATGCCTCAAAGGTCTCATTTCACGTCGCAATTTCAATGCTAAGAAATGAGTGTATCGCGAGCATTGCCTTTCGCGATCAACGCTGCCATCTCGGGATCCAACTGCATGGTTTCAAGAACGAATCCTTCTTCAGTGGCAATGGGATCGTTCTTCAAAACTTCCATTAAGTTGCGTTCAATCGTGTGACAGATTGCATCCAATGGCAAATGATCAATTCGTCGGGTGTCGAAAGGATTTTGCAACTCCATTCCAATCCGATCGAGCGAAAGCATTGGCAAGGCCAACAGCATGATAAAAATCGGAATCAGATAAATCCCACTATTGAAATCCAACCCAGCAAGCGAGAAGGTTGCGGATCCTTCAAACTCACTCATCAAGGCGAAGGGTAGTGCGACCAAAAACATAAAGATGAATTGACGGACCTGAATTGCAGAGGCGCGGGCAAGAGGTGTATTACGGATTCGCTCACATCCTCCGAGATAATCGATAATCATGCTCCGTTGCTGCTCAGCCTGCAGGAACGCATATCGGCTCATCCCTTCTCGCCGTCCTTCGCTGAGCATCTGGGCGATAATCGTGGCAACGAACGTTGGCATGTGAGAAGCCTCGGAGACTCTTTTCGCATTTGCCCGCCCCACCAATCTCGATATCTCGGTCAACGAAGGATCGTCTCGCAAGCTGCACCTAATCACATGTGGCATGACTGCTGACCAACGAATGAATTGATTTCTCCACTCTCCGCTGGGCGGGCCGTACGAAGTCGCGATCACACCAAGATTCCGTGACTGGTTGACGATTCCGCCCCACAGTTTACGTGCTTCCCACCAGCGGTCGTAACCTGCATTTGTACGAAGCACCAACAACAAACCCAAAACCGCACCTGCTGCAGACAGCACGCTGAACGGTATCGTCAAGGTCACGTCGAATATTGCCTTAACCACAGTCGCTATCAGGACGGTGACAAATGCAAAGATGCCAAACTTAATAATGTCGAACAGCACCCGGGGAAGTGCAGATCCGCGAATGGTCAAAGCCCCCACCCAGAACGAATAATTCAAAGGTTTTGATTCTTCGAGTGGCTCAGTGTCACTTGTATCAGGAAAGGTATCAGTTGAATCCACGCTTGGTGACTCTCGATGTTTGGTCTGAGATCGAAGAAATGGTACACAGAATTTCTGAACCGACCACGAAACATGCAACAAAAGCCAATCGCCCCGCTGCAGCACTCTCCGCTAGCGGCAAACAAAGGCTTGGTTACCCGCACATTGCCGGATCCGTTCTGAACTTATTGTAAAACACCGTACACAGCGGTCAACGAGCGACAAGCCTACGTTGAATAAGTAGTGGTTTGTTCAGTGTTTCCCAAATTCAGCTCTTGCTGCTTAACCCATGAAAATGACTTCACACCGGCAGCGTGGGTTTCTCGTCCCCATCTTGGCTGAGCATCCGAAACAACAGTGCGCCCGGCAACCGTCGAACTGATAATGCGATATCGAGCCCATCACGCACCGCAATCATGACGGGACTGCGTCCATCAACGACGGGAATCTACGGCAACCCGACCTGGTTGCGTGATGTCCCCACGTATCGTGAATGGGTCACCATTCCACAGTACTTTCGCCAGCACGGTTACAAGGCATGGACCGGAGGAAAAATCTACCCCCAAACGCACGGCAAGTTCTCAGATCCTATCGTCTGGGATCACCAATACTCCACTCACATGGGCACTCCCTTTCCGCCCAAACAAGAACGATATCAACACGGGATGCGGGAGAAGTTTTCCAATCCTATCCTGCAGCGGCTGATTGACTGGGATCCGATCACACAAAAACCAGAAGAGACCAATGATTGGAAGACATCGGATCTTGCTGCTGACTTTTTAAAACGCAAACACACAAGTCCGTTTTTTCTTGCGTGCGGAATTTACCATCCACATCTACCTTGGTATGTACCAAAGCAATTCTTTGACCAGCACCCGCTCAATTCTATTGTACTTCCACCACACCTCAACAGCGACATGAATGATATCCCACCTGTTGGCCGAAGAATGGCGGATGAAAGCTTTAGCATCATTCGCAACGGTGGTCAATTCCGCCGTTCCGTCCGTGCCCGCCTGGCATCGATCGCCTTTGCAGACGCGTGCGTTGGACACGTTCTACAGGCACTTGAACAGAGTCCTTATCGCGACAACACGATCGTCGTTTTGTGGGGAGACCACGGATACGACGTGGGTGAAAAGAAGTTTTCCAAATCGGCATGATGGCAAATCACCCACTCGAACTCCTCTGATTATCCGGACACCCAACAGCACGGGTGCTCGCTGTACCCGCCCAGTTAGCTTGGTCGATTTACACCGACCCTTCTCGATCTCTGCGGCTTGCCAGATAACCTTAAGCTTGATGGCCGGAGTCTTGCACCCCTCGTCAAGCAACCGGATGCGACTTGGCTTTTCCCGGCAATCAACACGCATTCACCCCATTGGCATGGAACTAATCACGCGATTCGCAGCGAACGTTTTCACTACATCCGGTATGCCGACGGTGGAGAAGAACTTTACGGTATGAAAGACGATCCCAATCAATGGCATAACCTTGCGAAAGAAAATCGTTACAAGACGCAAAACGAGATATTCAAAAATGGCTGCCGACAGAAAATGCCCCTCACTTTCGCAGCAAGCAAAAGTGATTCAAACAGACGCTGACTGATCAGCGGCATACTCATCAGACCATGTTAGCCCCGGTACGATGACTCACATGCTGGGTTGCAACCACCAACGATCACCAATGGGTTGCAAGTTTACTTTAGCACCAACGTCTTGGCTCAAAGAAAATGCTAATCAACAAAAGCGATTCAGGCTGCTTCGTCGATTGCTTGCCAGTAATTTTTGATCCACGGCGCGGGCAATGTTGATTTCAGCAACCCACCCTTGTAACCCACGATGGCCTGATCGGGCAAAGGATAACCATGGAATACCAAAATTCGCATATCGACTGGTTCTTGTGGTTCCCGAATCAGATTGAATGGAAAAGTCGGCCTGCAACTACGTTTGAAACTGCGCACCCATTTCTCGGGCCAGAATTCCAAATCATCGCGTAGCGTGTGACTGACATACTGCTGCTCGATCCGAAAATTCTCGAGCGCCCATGCTTCGTTCTCTGCGAAGTGTGAATAGACGTACTGATGCTTTTCGGGATTGAAACGGAAGATCGATGTATTCCCGACTCGACCATCTCTACCCGGCAGGTATTTGGCTCGTCGCTTCTCCAACCAATCCTGAATCACGCAGAATTTACCGGGTGCGAACGTAAAGAAGTCATCCATCGATCCGGTGATCACAATATCGAGATCGAGAAACAGCGTGTCACCCTGCAACTTAGCTAATCCGGGTTGGAACAAACCAACTTTCCGCCAGGTTGAGCCACCAGGGCGTCGATCAAACTCGGCTTCGTCGAATGGTGTCACTGGCAGCGGTAAAGCCTCTACCTCGTCACGAAGCCCGGAGGAATCATCGGTCAAGCAGATGAATCGCAACGAACCCGAAAGGTGCTCGCGGACTCCTTCATACAAACGGTTGACGTAGGCTCCGCCGTACTTCGAACCCCACTTGATGCACAGTATGTTCTTCGTCGTCATGACAAAGCGTCTCCACAGGCGAAATCGAGAAGATTGAAGAGGTATAGTCCCTGAATTCTCGATTTCGACCAAGACCAGTTTTCTGAACACCGACGCAGCTGATCGAAGCGTAAAAAGCTAGGTTTTCCGTACGTCGATCGATAATGCTGCCTATACCTGCCAGCCGGTCCCATCTGAAATACAAAAAATCCGGACCGAACACTGGCAGCCTCATTCCACGAACGAAGCAGACACCGAACAGTTACCTGCCAAGGCTGAAAGGGTAGCTCAAGGGCTGAAATGCAGGTCAAGATCTGCGTTCATCCACGATCTGTTTATCGAACCCCTCAATCACGTTTTCACGGAGCTTCAGACGTTCGACTGCCTTGTCGATATGTATACCCTGACGTTTGCCGGGGCCTCGATTTTCCTGAATGGTATTCCCAGCCACCAAGACATCCTTGGTATTACCGCGGATGTCGATCGCAATCCCATTCTCATCTCCACTGTCGATGACGCGATTGTTTTCCAACACATTACGGTTCGCCCAAAAATCCAGGCCCCGTGAATCATCGCGAAAAAGCACTCCCACCTTCCCGCTACGAACGATCTCATTGTCACGCATCACATTGTCGGTATCGTTATGGCCGATCGACATCCCCTGCGAGCGGTTCCCCTTCATGCGGTTTTGTTCTGCCAGACCATGTTTGACTCCCCAGCACCAAAACAGTCCGATATTGTTATTCTCGAGTAGATTGCCACGCATGACAGGTCGCTGAGCTCCCGACCCTGGATGCAAGCCGTTACCTTGGTTGCCGTGGATGTGACACTTTTCCACATGAACATCGTGGCAAATTTGAAAACTAATTCCATCGCCGTTGAAATTACGTGCTTCCACGTTCCGGATGGTGAAGCGATTGCAATCCTGCAGAAAAACATTACCCCCATAGTTTCCATTGAGGTTGGCGTTATTCGCCAGGTTCCCATCAAGGCAGAGATTCTCGATTAGGACATCAGAGCAATTTTCACTGGTCAACAATGGAAACAGAGAGGCGCAGGTTGGTTTCTGGCTCATCCACAGATTCTTGCGCAACCCCTCATTCAACTTGAAACGATTCCCGGACCGTGCCACGAGCGTCCGTTTGATGACCTGTGCGCCACCATCGTGCGGATTTTTCCCCATCAGCGTCACGCCATCCCCGACTTTGAAATCAGCTGCATCAGCAAGGGTAATTTCCTGGTCGTACCAATCGGAATCCGCTGCAAGTTCAACCTGACTAGACGCGATCTTTGTCAGAACACTTTCTGGCCCAGTTCCTGAAAGACGAATTCCTGATGGCAAATGAACGGAGTTCCGCAGTCGATAAATCCCCGGACCGATTTTCACTGTCCCACTTCCCAAGCGTGCTACATAGTCCACCGCAGCCTGAATCGCCTTGTCATCCTGACCGACAATATCACCTTTCTTCTGGTCAACTGTAATCGTCAACTCATTGGCCCATTCAACCCCTTCCCGATCGTCACCATCGACCGAACGCATTGCACTCGTTTCTGCCGGAGGTGCCATCGCATGACTGCGAGTAACGCCTGCAAAAAAACCGGCACCAATACTTGTGAGCATGCTTCTTCTAGAGACAGATAGCATCGATAATTACCCAAACAGGTTCAAATTGATTGAAACACAGTACTTTGTCCAAGCCAACTGCGCAATTAAAACACAGATCAGTTTACCTTCCACGCGAGTCCGGCGGGTAAGTCCACGCACATACTGACCGAAGGCACATGCTTGAATGATAAAAACAGCGATGAGCAACTGAACTGGGAACGCAAATCCTAGTGCTAATGAGGTACAATCATATGTGCCTGGAGTCCGCACAAGTTTGACACCCCGGGAACACAAGCCCGCCAAAGATCCTCCCACCAAAAATGAAGTGAGATGTCTGAATCTCTCTCCGGATATAGCAGAACATGCACATGGCTGACCGCCACTGTGTATTTGGCACTGTGTGTAGACTCGTCTACGATCCTCGGGCAACAGGTTCCTGTTACAAAACCGGCAGAAGCGGGTCACAACGTATCCTCACAGACATTTAAAAAAACAGCCTTGCCGTTTTTGAAACAGTACTGTCTGCGTTGCCACAACGAACAAAACCGCGAGTCCGGGATTCGAGTTGACCAATTCAATGGGCAACTTGCTGAAGCAACCTTGACCTTGTGGGAGGAGATTGCAGAGCAACTTGAGATGGCAGACATGCCTCCCAAGGAAGAACAACAACCGACAACTGCTCAGCGGATGCAGATGGTTCGTTGGATCAATGATGCACTTCACGAGGCACGTTCAAGAAAGAAACCTGTCAACGGATCAGTCCGACGTCTGACCGTGCAGCAATACCGCAATACACTGCGAGAACTGCTGGACCTCGACGAAGACTTCGCGGCAACACTCCCACCGGACGGTATTTCGCGAGATGGCTTCACTAATGACGCCGGTATCCTGCTGACATCACCTCTCCAAGTCGAATCATGGCTCAGTATCGCCGAAAAGGCCATTGACTCATGTCTGGTCGATGAATCAATCCCTCCGGTGATTCAGAACTTCCGCATGGACCTCGGCAAGTCGATCAATCCAAAACCGTTAAGCGAATCTTTAATTCTTGGAGCCAACAACCGCTTGCTGCCAAACCAGGATTTCATCGTCACCGAATTGGATGCCCACAAACCGTTTTTGATCACCCCATTTCGTATGCAAACGAAGTATCGTTTTAACGAAGGCTATCAAGGCAATAGCACGGTACGGGGATGGCGTGAATACGACAGCATCTATCATTCTGTATTCGCATGCATGAGGGGTGACCGAGGCTACCCCAAGGGCAATCCCTACCGCACTGTCAAAGACGGCCTGCTATTACGCCCATCGATTCCAACCAGTGAAATTTTTGGTGAATCAAGCACCTATGGCCCCAAGGCCAACTTCAAAATCGCATTAAGAGAGCTACCCGAATACGGCAGATTTCGAATCCGTGTAAAAGCTGCGAAATATCAGGACGGGTTATTACTCACTGGGCGTGGAATTGAGCCCGCTGATACGGATGTTGAAAATTCAGATAACCTTAGCCAAATTCAATACGCGCTCAACAAACAGAACTCGATTCTGAAAATCGATGATCCCGGCATCTATCAGATCGATGTACACCCAAAGTCGCTCGAGGAAAAGATTGAAGATGCTGCGGATCACTCGCGGCTATCAGAAGGATTGATTGGTCATTGGTCGTTCGATGGAAAATCCCCTGGGAATTCTGAGTCAGGTGAATTGGCAGGTGAATTGGTAGGCGGCGCCAACACGGCTAAGTCGCCGATAGGTCACAATAGTAAGACGCTTGTCGTAGACGGGACGAACGGTGCTGTAGTCGTGCCAAGAGTTGATGCGATGAACGTCGGCGAAGGAAACTTCACGGTCTCAGCCTGGATCCGACCGACTCAACTGCGACAGGGTGGAATCGTATGCCTCGGCCGATACAACTGGACTCATGGCTGGTACTTCGACATGCCAAACAACCAAGGTGTGTTGCGTATTGAGACGGTTTCCCCGAACAACAAAAACAATGGATCGATTTCATCACCTCCAGGAGTCATACGCGCAAATCAGTGGCAGCATGTTGCGGCAGTCGTGCGACGTCAAGAAAACCAGACCCATCTCTACGTTAACGGCTATCGCGTCGCATCCGGCACCATTGCCCCGACCAATCTTGATAACCCAACTGTCAACCTGCACTTGGGACGCATTCAAGATGCTCAACTGTTCAAAGGGCAAATCGACGAGGTGCGTATATACCGCCGCGCTTTGCAGCCAGCTGAACTGCAAGCATTGATTGAACCTGGAGAGCAACTCGCCAAGCGTCCACCAATGAGCGGTCCCAAACAGCTTGAGCTGACGCTGGGGGATCGCGTGTTTGCGTCGAATTTAAAGGAAACCGAGTCTGCATTTCTAGCGGTCCGGATCCCCACGGGAGAACACCGTATCAAAGCCAGTGCAGGAAAAGACTCGGACATACTGGATCGGCTTGTACTCACGCGTCTGACTCCAAAAAGCGAATTGGCAAAAGAGTTTGCGACTTTTGAAAGTCGTAACCCAAGCCTCGGTGTCTACATGGGACTTCGTCGTGATTGTGGGCACACCTGTCAACAGATCCAGCAACATGCGACTGTCTCAAATAGCGAATTTGAGCAATACGTATTCGAAGGATCAATCAACAACTACCCGCGACCGTTTGTCGAAAAGGGTAACGATAACTATCTGGCAGGAGTGCGTGAGATCACGGTCCGAAGCGAACACACAGATGGACGAGACATGCCAAGGTTGCTGCTTGGATCGGTTGAGTTTGAAGGTCCACTTTACGATTCGTGGCCACCGATAACACATCAACAAATTTTCATTCCAAGTGAACACAAGGATGACCCACCCAAGTACGCCAAAGAAATCATCCAGCAATTCGCAAGTAGAGCTTTTCGAAGACCCGCCACCGGGAAAGAATTGCAGCGTCTTGAGCAAACATGGAAAGCTTTTTACGACGTCGACCAGAACTTTCGCCAAAGTATCAAGGAAACGTTGGTTGTCATTCTGACATCACCGCCATTTCTTTTCATCGTTGAACAAAGTAATGGACCACAACCGGAAGACCTGAATGCTATGGAACTGGCATCCAAACTTTCATTTTTCCTGTGGAATGGACCACCCGACGATCAACTTATCCAATTAGCTCAAGCAGGTAAACTCGAACAGCATTTGACTGCCGAAGTTGACCGCATGGTGCAAGATCCACGTTTCCGAAACTTTGCGAACACCTTCACCGAGCAGTGGCTCAGCATTGACAAGTTTGATGTGGTGGAGACTAACCGAAAGCGATATCCAAGTCTGACCACGACAGTCAAACGCCAATTGCGACAGGAACCCGCACGATTCGTAGAGCATCTATTCCGAAAAAATCTGCCAGCAAAAAACCTGGTGCAATCTAATTTCGTGGTCGTCAACGAAATCGTTGCCAATTACTACGGCCTCGGTGAGCAAACGGAAAGCGGATTTGAATTCAATCCTATCTCCCACCAGCAAGCTCATCTTGGAGGCATTCTGTCACAGGCGGCTGTGCTAGCAGGGCTTTCCGATGGCAAAGAAGCCAACCCTGTAAAACGCGGCGCCTGGTTTGCTCGTAAGATCATCGCAGAACCACCTGCAGACCCACCACCCAATGTGCCGGAACTCAAGGATGACAGTAAGCTCAATCTAAGAGAACGTCTGCAACAACACCGCAGTGTGAAGGGCTGTGCCAAGTGTCACGAAGGAATTGATCCCTGGGGTCTACCCTTCGAGCAATACGACGCAGGCGGTCTGTTCATGAATGATCGCATTGACGCTGCATCACGCCTGCCGGACGGGCATGAGGTTAAAAACCTAAATGATTTACGGACTCACCTTGTCAAAGACCGCATGGACAGCATTGCCTATAGTGTCGCTCGGCACCTTTCGATCTATGCCATTGGTCGCAAGTTGACCTACAATGAGGATCGCATCCTGAAGCAACAGTGTCTAGAATTGAAGTCACAGGACTATCGCATGCTCGAGATCATTCAGCATGTCGTCGCGAGTGATTTGTTTCTCAAGAAGTAATTCCTGTGAACCGAAACCTGTAACTCGTCCCGCCCTTGAAAGAAACGCCATGCACCACTCACCCAAGATCAAGCGACGTTCAGTTCTACAGGGCCTTGCGGGAACCGCGTTGGCGTTACCGCCCTTGGAAGCAATGGGAAGCAAAGTTACCGACAATTCTCCCAAACGCTTTTGCGCGATCTATACAGCCAACGGCATGTCGCTGCCGAAAACAAATCACGACATCAATGAATGGAGCTGGTTCCCAACAAGGGAAGAATCTGGCAGTTTCATTTTCGGCGAATCAACCCTTCCCCTCAAACCATTCCGCAAGCACCTCAGTTTCATGGGTGGCCTGTATCACGAAAACGGAGTCAAGGCTGACCCGCACACGTGTTCTGACATGTGGCTCACAGGGGCTCCTTTGCACGATTCGACCCGTGAGACTTACAACACTGCTGGTCTTGATCAAGTTATCGCGCAGCACACTAAACAACACTGCCGGCAACCCTCACTGGTACTGTCGATTGACGCTGGCGTTGGTTTTCTATCACGCACTGGAACCATCTCTTATGACCTGCAAGGAAGGCCGATCCCTGCCGAGAACAGTCCACGCCGGGTCTTTGATCGACTTTTCAGAGTCGACCAGAATTCATTGCAGGCTCAGCGGAAACAGTTGCGTTCAAAAATGAAGCTTGTGGATGCAGTGCTTGAGAATTCACGAAAATTCAACCAACAACTTGGAACTGCCGACCGAAGAAAAATGGATCAATACCTCGCTTCGTTGAATGAAATCGAATCGCGTCTGATCGCATCGGAAAAGTGGATTGATATCCCTGTCAAAGAACAAGATCACTCGCATCTGAATCTTGATGTCAATAAAGAAGACGATCCACGCGAGTACTACCGCAATATGTTCGACTTGATTTCGCTTGCGTTCGACGCCGACATCACCCGCAGCGTCGCTTTTATGCTGAATCGCGAAGACGGGATGGGCATCAGTGATACGTTCCCCTTGAAATTGGGTTTGAGTAGAACTCACCACCAGCTGTCGCACGCTGGTGACAAGGCCGGCCAACTGGACTTTGCCAAATATGATTTGTTTTTAAGCGAGCAAATCGCTGGTTTCATGGACCAGCTTCAAAAGTACAAAGACATGGATGGAACATTGCTAGACAACACGCTTCTGCTTTACGGCAGTGGTGCCAGCACCACCCACTTGTCAAAGAATTTACCCACGCTCGTTGCGGGCGGATCCAACATGGGACTGAAACATGGGCAGTATTGGCGGGAAGGCGAAACGAGAATGTCAAATGTGCATCTAAGCATCCTGCGTGCAATGGGCATTCAGGCTGAATCGTTCGCGGACAGCACAGGTGTTCTGCAAAACTCCGTCTTCAACGCGGTTTAGCACACTCAGCACATATCTGCTTCAAACGGCTGGCTAAAAGCAAGCAGCACCGCCGGCACATCACTTCTCACAGCCTCATCGATCCCACAAGTATTACCATGACTCAACGCACAAGCATTCTGGCATTCGTCTTGCTCGCCATTGTCTGCAAAGCAAATGCTGATTGGCCAAGTTGGCGAGGCGCAGATGACTCAGGCAGCATTGCCGAGGGTGATTACCCGAGCGAGATCAATGATCGAACTGTGCGTTGGAAAACACCGCTACCCGGTAAAGGGTGTTCAACGCCTATCGTGGTGGACGAAACAATCTACCTGACTGCCCCCCAAGACGGTAACGATGCACTGCTTGCGGTGGATTGGAACGGCAAGATCAAATGGACCACCTCCTTTGGCCCCGAAGTCAAAGGTAAGCACCGAAATGGATCTGGCAGTAACGCATCACCAGTGAGTGATGGTGACGCCGTGTTTGTGTACTTCAAGAGCGGAACGCTGGCAGCGGTTGAACCCGGCGGAAAAATTCGCTGGCAAACCAACATCGTGGAACGATTTGGCAAAGACACTTTGTTCTGGGACCACGGAACCTCGCCAGTGTTAACAGATCAACACGCCGTTCTCGCTCGAATGCACAACGGCGAATCATGGCTCGCTGCTTTTGACAAGCAAAGCGGAGAACTGGCGTGGAAAGTATCGCGAAACTACGAAACGCCGGTCGAGTGTGACCACGGCTACACATCACCCCTGGTTGTTCAGCATGACGGCAAACAGGCATTGCTTGTCTGGGGGGCTGAGCACGTAACCATCCACGATGCTTCTGATGGACAGACACTTTTGACATGCGGTGGATTCAATCCCGAATCCAAAAAATTGTGGCCGGCAATTGCGATGCCTGTCATCATCAATGACGTAGCAGTCATTGCCTTTGGAAGAAACGATCGCAAACTGCCATTGATGTTTGGCGTTCGACTGACTGGCAGTGGTGACGTAACAGCCACCAACCACATCTGGCAGCGGGATGACATCTCGACCTTTGTCCCAAGCCCCGTTGCTTACAAGGGGCGAGTGTACATGGTTCGAGACCGCGGTGAGGTTGAGTGCATTGACCCTGGAACAGGCAAGACTATCTGGAGTGATGCGTTACCAAAAGGTCGAAGTTCCTACTATGCGTCTCCAATGATTGCCAACGGCATTCTGTACGCACCACGCGAAGACGGGGCATTGTTCATCGCCAGTGTCAAGGATGACCAATTCAAACTGCTTTCAGAAAGTGAACTTGGCGAGCCAGTGATTGGGTCGCCCGTCCCAGAACAGGGCAACGTTTTGATTCGTGGAGAAAAGCATTTGTACTGCATCCAATCCGTTTCGAGCAATCAATAGGCACGTCCCAAACAATCGACACGGCCAAATCGCCTTACTGATTCCAGACAACAAGGGTGCTCGGAACAACCCTTCCCGTGTCAAACAGGTCGCTTCCCGTGTCAAACAGGTCGCTTCCGTGTCAGATCGCTAGGCCAACATACTCTACTTGCAGTCCGCGGCATTCATATGTGGCTAACACCCTGCTTGCTGTATACTGAAAGTCCCACCCAATGGCTGTGATCGACATCGCCTGTTTCAAACAGCCAGAATCTTCCTACCAATCCAAACGTCTGCTTTGCGTTTTCCTTGCCATCAGTTCGAAACGATCCTACCGTGCCTTGGACTTGCCTGCGTGGCAGTTGCAAGTCTACCTTTCTCACACGCTGCGGATGTGAAGTCATCTTCAGGAATAGTAGCCGAGTTGGACTTCAAACGCGACGTTCTGCCGATATTAAAGCAACACTGCTTTGATTGCCACGGACAGCAAAAAGATAAAGGCGGAGTGCGACTAGAGGGATTATCGCAGAACCTCATTAGCGACCGGAAAGCTGCCGAGATTTGGCATGAAGTATTGAACGTGGTATCTGCTGGCGAGATGCCGCCCGAAGAAGCATCCATCATGACGGCAGCCGAAACACGCAATTTGACGCAATGGGTGTCCACGAAGATCAATCAAGCAATTGAAGCAAGGAAACAAACTGACGGACGTGTGATCCTGCGCAAGATGAATCGCCAGGAATACCAGAACACAATGACGGATTTACTTGGTGTCGACATGGACTATGTTCGAGACCTGCCACCGGACGCGGTTTCGCCTGATGGATTTGTCAATGACGGCCGCTCACTTCGCATGTCGGCTTATCAACTCGAATGCTATCTCAGCACAGCACGCCGCGCGATGGACCGCGTTCTGAAACGAGGCGCGGCCCCTAAGGTTTTCAAACACGAATTCAATGAAAGCCGCAACGATAAATGGATCAGCAACGCATTAAAATCAAACCGCTTGGGACGCAAGCAAGAATTCCTCGCCAAGATGAAGGAATATCCCGACGAAGGTGAATTTGTTGTAACGGTAAAACTCAAGGCAGAGCTGATACCCGAGGGAGGTCTTCCACTGCTTGAAACATCAGTCGGATACTGCCCTGACACCCAAATTCTTGTTCGAGAATTTGAACCGATCGAAGTATCTCGATCAGACGAACAGGTGTTTCAATTTCGTGGCCAGCTAGAAGACTTTCCGTTACCCGTACGGGGGCAGGGCAAGTACCCGGGGTTGGTCATTCGAGTTCGCAACATTTATGACGACGGGACAGAACTTCCCAAAGAACAAAAAGATGAGCCGCATTTACCGAAATTGCTCATTCAATCCGTCCAGTTTGAAGGTCCGGTATTTGAGCAGTGGCCTCCTGAAACGCATCGAAAAATACTCCCTGAATCGCCGCTTCAATACGTTGACAATGACGCTTACGTTCGCGAAGTCCTGTCAAGCTTCATGACGCGTGCTTTTCGGAGACCCGTGAGCAACGATGAGCTCAAACGATTTGCGGATCACTACGAATCAATCCAATCAGATTTCCCTTCGCAAATTGAAGCATTGCGGGAAACCCTGGCGTTGGTCCTGATCCAGCCCGAGTTTCTTTACCTCGTGGAACCGGCTAGCAACAAAAAAAGATCTGTGAATGACTGGGAAATGGCATCGCGTCTCTCATATTTTCTATGGAGCACGATGCCGGACAGCCGTCTGTTGGACCTGGCCGCTAGCGGCGAATTGCTGAAGGATGATGTTCTTACATCAGAAGTTGAGCGAATGCTTTCTGATGCACGTGCGTCACGTTTCATCGATCAATTCACGAACCAATGGCTTCAACTGGATCGGCTCGATAGCATTGCCGTGGACAAAAAACGATATCCTGATTTTGATGAGACATTGAAAAGAGACTTTCAGAAACAAACACACTCGTTCTTTGGTAGAGTGCTGAAGAAGAATCTTAGTGCCCTGCAGTTGATTGATGCTGATTTTGTCATCCTCAACGAACGTCTGGCCCGTCACTATGGAATTTCAGGTGTGACAGGAGCTAGCATGAGACCAATGAAACATTTGCCTGAACATCATCGCGGTGGCTTACTGACTCACGGCAGTATGCTGATGGCGAATTCAACAGGCACGGATTCACACCCAATCCGCAGAGCTGTTTGGATTCGAGACCGTCTACTTAGTGATCCCCCCTTACCTCCCCCCCCCGATGTCCCCACATTGGAGGACGGAGACCCCAAATTTCGAGAACGTTCCATTGCTGAACAACTCGCAATCCATCGCAAGAAAACCGCATGCAACAACTGCCATCACAGCCTTGATCCTTGGGGAATTGCATTGGAGAACTTTGATGCATTAGGGCTTTATCGAGACACCACTGGTGCCCAATCGGATCCAGAAACAACCCCTTCGGAAAAGCCAAACCAATTGCCTGGTGGCATAGAATTGGGAGACGAAGATGACTTAAAACGGCATCTACTGAACGAACGGGCCGAGGATTTCGCGGGATCACTGGTGATCCATCTGCTGACCTACGCCCTTGGACGCCCGGTTCAACTGACCGATCGCGATGCTGTGCTGGACTTAAAAACGTCATTCAAAGCGGACAATTATCGACTGAAAAATTTGATTTCCAAACTAGTACTAAGTCCACCCTTTCGTACAAAATAGAAACTTCATCATTGGCATCTGCATCGAACGATTCAGGGAAAATACATCATGGCAGCTAAATCCTGGCATCTGAATCGACGCACCTTCCTTCGGGGAACGGGGGTCTCACTGGGACTTCCGTGGCTCGAATGCATGGGTAGTTCAGCTCATGCCACCTCTGCCGAGTCGTCCAAAGCGAAACGACTGTGCGCTTTCTACTTTGGTTTTGGTGTCAGCCTTCCCAAAGAGGATAGCGATCAATCCAAATGGAGATGGTTCCCCAAAGGTGAGGGAAAAGAGTTTCAATTCACGGAGACGCTTCAGCCTCTAGAGAAACACCGCAACAACTTGAGCATTTTGGGTGGCCTTTCACATCCCAACGGTCGGCGGATGGGAGCACACGACACAGGAGACACATTCCTGACAGGTGCCTATCTCAACAACAAGATGCTGCAGAACACAGTCTCCGTTGATCAGGTAGCTGCTGCTAACACCGCGGAGAAAACTCGATTTTCATCAATGGTACTATCAACAGATGGCGGGGTCGGGGAACCAACTCGATCCAGCACGATGTCCTATGATCGCAAAGGCCGGCCACTACCCGCATTGAACCAGCCACAACAAATTTTTGATCGTTTCTTTGGAGCGGGAGACGCTGACGTACTTCGCAAACAGCGGCAACTCCGCAGCGCTGCTGGCATGCTGGATCGCGTGCTTGAGGATTCCAAGTCGCTACGACGACGACTCGGCAGTCACGACCAGGAAAAACTGGACGAGTACCTTGCATCGGTTGAGGAAATTGAACAGGGCGTGCAGCGGTCACAGCAGTGGCTTGAGGTACCTCGCCCAGTATTGAGCGATCAAGATCGCGAAATGCTGCACTTAGAAGCAGACGATGAAGCTCCCAAGAACTTCATCCGCACCATGTACGACCTGATCTACTTGGCGTTCCGGACGGATTCGACACGAGTAGCTACCTATCAAATTACCAACATGGCGGACTGCTCTTCCAAAGCCGCCAAGTTCCCGCAACTGGAAGGTTTCAAGGCCTCACTTCATACGCTTGCCCACGACTGGAACAAACCAGATGGCGCTGAAGCACTCAGCCGATGGGATCGTTTCATGGCTGAACAATTATCCTATTTCCTAGATCGAATGTCGGACTCAAAGGAAGATGAGACATCACTCTTGGATAATTCTGTTGTCTTGTACGGCAGCAGCAACAGCACGACCCACAACAATAGAAATTATCCATTGGTACTGGCTGGTGGCGGAGAACTGGGACTGCATCATGGACAGTATTTGCGATTCGACGAGAAAGTCCCGATGTCGAATCTGCTGTTGACCCTGCTGCACTGCGTTGGATCAACACCAGAATCATTCTCTGACAGCACAAGCGACATAACAGAAATTCTGAAGTCTTGACGCACCTTTTTGGACCAGTCCGAATACTTGGACTGCAGCTTATTACCCTAACGCCCGATTTGGCCCGTTGCGTATAGCAGACGCAATTGCGATCGGTTGTAACCTGCAACTGCAGTGGTTCGATCTTCGAGGCTTGAGGCACGCGCCTGAATGGCCTGCAATAACTCAATCGGAAGACCCTCATCAGCGCGTACACGCAGCAGATTTCGATCGTAACTTGATTCCGCCATCGCTAACGATTCATTGGCTGATTCAATTTGCATACGATAGTTAAGTACATTCTCCTGCTGCGAAATAACCTGCACCGTAATTTCATCCCGCAGATCTGACAGCTCCGTCCGACTCTGCCCCAACCGACTGGCCGCACGTTTTCGTTTTGCAACAACGCCCATCCCAAGGCTGTCGAGCTGCCACAAAGCCTGCACGTCGACATCGGCACGTCCAGCCTGATTGTTGATGTCAGATCCGTTTCCTCCACCAAAACTTCCACCGCTACTGGTGACAGCAACCAGTGGAATCCACGGTGCAACCTGCTGCTTTTGCACTTCGAGACACAAACCTGCGATTTCATGCCCCAGCGCACTGACTTCTGGACGTTTTGAAAGTGCTGTCTGAATCAGCATTTCCTGATCGCTCGTATCAGGCAGCAATTCAAGTGGAACAATCATTTGATCAGCAGGATGCAATTCGAACCTTGGATCAAGGCGAAGCCGACGTGCGAGGGATGCCGAACGAGTGCGAAAGAGACGCTGCGCATTGTGAAGTTTTTGCTCCAGACGCGCTTTTGCCGTTGCTGCACGATCAACATCAGCTTGGGCACCAGCGCCAGCCGCTGCAAACGTTTCAGTTAAATTCAGCAATTGCTGCGTTGCCGCAATAGCCGACTCAGTATCTGCGATCTGCCCGGCCGCCTGAACGAGGTCAACATAGTCAAGCCCTGCATTCAGCAAAGCCTCATTTTTCGCAACCGACACACCAGCTCGACTGGCGGACCATTGACGATTGGCGATTTTAGGATTGAAGTACGCATCTACCAGTGCCAAGTCTGCGACCAACCGAAGTGGACCACCACTGCCACCAGCTACCGGAGCAGCTCCCAAGGTTGCCCCACCACCGACAAAAAGGGAATCTCGCGATGCTTCGATGACATCTCCATCAGTCGCTTGAATTCGCCCACTGTGATTATTCCAGCCGACTCCAAACTGGAGCGTGGGTAACCACAGTGCTTCGGCCTGTTGCAAATCAGCATGAGCTTCTACTGTTTTCTGGCGGGCCAATTGAATCGTCCATGCATTGCCACCAGCCATCCCTAAGGCAGACGCTAAATCGATTCCCTGGGCCGTCTCGATCAGTTCAACGACGTCCGTACCATCAGCGGTTTCAATGATTGGCGTTTCCATCGCCCTGCCACCTGCTCCCCTATCACTGATGGTTGCGTGGGTTAGGGGATCACCTGCAGGCGTTCCCTTCCTAACATCACTGGGTGACACGGCGGCGTCCTGCAACGTTGGCAGCGGAACAGCATCTTGCTGCATTTCCGCATTGACTTGTTTTAACTGATCTTGTGCGGCAGCATTGAGCGCCAGCAAGTCCGTTTTGGAGCGATCTTTGAATACCGCCAACTGTGCTTTGGTCGCATCAGATTGCGTATGCGATGCCATCCTGCGTGGGTCCAACTTGGACAACCACGACTCTTTGTCCGCCGAGGCAGACGTAATTGAACATCCAACTGCTGGCAAAAGGCACAGCGTGAGCAAATGGCGTCGATGCCAAGGGCGACTACGCTTCGCTCGATATCTTTCAGGCACCGTTGCCTCCTTGCACTTCCGTGTAATGCCGTTTGTGACGACTTGTTCGATGCTCAACTAATTATCGTGTAGTAACGCTGGCTGATCCATATTGCCCGCTTAAAAACTGATAGCGGCCGGTCTTTTCATCGAACACATTCTGAAGATCGATTTCGACCCTCATTGTCCGTGTTTTCATATCAAGTGTTTGACTGATCCGGCTGACCTTTAGCGGGCCGCCTCCAGGTGCCGTCATTTTGTCAGCCATGGGGAAACCGAGCAGCTTCACAGCATCTCCCAGACGAACGCTTGATGCATCATCAGCGGGGACGGTCAACACACCCCGCATCACATCCACATGCTCAATGACAAGCAGTGGTTTACCGTTAACGTTTCCAGGACTGACCAGCTGGCCCGGATCGACAAAACGCTCCGTGAGAATCCCCTCGAAGGGAGCTTTGATCTGTCGAAACTGGTCTTGAGCTGAGGCATGCGCGAGCTCTGCTTTGGCAACTTCAATGCCAGACTTCGCGTATTCTGCCTCGTTAACCGCAGAGCCGACATCGGCTTGCGCTGCTGCAATGTCTGCGTCAGCTTTGGCAAGTGCGGCGGTGACTGCACTGACGCCAAACACTGCCTCATCAAGCATTTCTCTTTGCACAGCACCACCATCCACCAAAACGTTATAGCGGTCACGAATGCTGACTTTCAAATTCAACAATGCTTCCTGTTCGTGGCGTGCAGATTGAGCTTGGCTTAATTTTGCCTTGGCAATCTCAATCATTCCCTGACTGACGCTGAAATTGGCTTCTGCCTGACGAAGCATGCGTTCACGTCGCAGAACAGTTGCCTCCAACTCTGGTGCGTCCAAACTGATCAACACCTGGTCCTTTTTCACGCGTTCACCGATGTCCGCATGAACGGTCGCGACGTAGCCCTCGATGCGAGCACGCAATTCTGTCCTCAAGTCCCCCTCAAGGGTAACCGGAAGCTGTACTGTTTTCGTTTCTGGTTCTTGGGCAGACACCACAACTGCAAGAGGACAATGCCATAGCAAGCAGACCAAAGTGACGCACGAAGTTCGAATGATAGAGCTCATCTCAATTCTTTTCCAAATGGGCATTTCAGGTCGCGGCCGCAGCGGGGGAATCATCCGTCGAAGTAACGGGATTTCGTTTCATCAATACATACAAACACGGTACAACGACCAGCGACAGAACCGTAGCTCCGATCACTCCACCGATAATCGCTCTTGCCAGAGGTGCGTTGGTACCACTGCCTCCAACGCCGATCGCCATTGGCAGCAAAGCCAGCCAAGTGGTTAAGGAGGTCATCAGAATGGGTCGTAAGCGGATTCGTGCGGCATCAACAACGGCATCTGCGGGTGATTTCCCATCTGCCATTCGCCGATTTGCAAAGTCAACCAGAACAATGGAATACTCCACGACGATTCCGATCATCATCACGATCCCCATCAAAGCAGGCACGGACAGATGAGTATTGGTTGCAAACAGCAACATCACCACTCCCACATACCCAAGCGGAACGGTGAGCAAGACAATCAAAGGATCAGTGAAACTACGAAACTGAACGACCATCACCAAATACACCAGCAGAGTTGCAATGACCAATCCGATGCTCAATTGTGAGAATGAATCACGCATCAATTTGACTTCGCCCATCATTCGGTAACTCGTCCCGGCAAAATCTTCTGCGTTCAGATTGGCAATGGGTCCACGATCATCGACGCCCAACGTCACACCGAGCCGATCATCTTCCTCAAGTCGGCGTTCAATTTCGCTGACAACGCGTCCCACGTCGTAACCAGGCATGACCCCGGCATAGACATCTGTGACACGCGAAATATTACGATGGTGAACGACCGCCGGACCCTCGGTATGCTTGATTTCGGCAACGCTACCGAGCCGTCTCATTGCATGGTCACCACCCATCACCGGAATATCACGAATTGTCTTTTCGCTATTCAGATCCTCTTCGCGATACTGGACGCCAAAGAAATAGTGGTTCCCTTTGTTCTTGTCGATCCAGAACGTGGGATCGAAGTTGATCGTGCTATTGGTCGCTGCCACAAGGTTAGTCATCACATCCTTGGGAGTGATTTGCATGCGGGCAGCAAGTTCACGATTCATCTCAACTTCCAATGCTGGATAATCGATTCGCTGTGCGATCCGAACATCAGTCGCACCGGGCACTTTACCAGCCGTATCGCGTATGATTGTGGCAATTCGCTGTGCCTTTTCGAGGTCACTGCACTGCACTTGAAAATGAATAGGAGCAGGCTCACCCATGTTCAACGCAGCAGTCAGCATGCCACCAGTATCGAAGGAAATCTCGACGTTCGGAAACTTCTTTGCCAACAACCTGCGAAGGTCGACCACGTAACTGTCTGCATTCTGCGTTGCAGCGCGATCTTTCAATTGAACCAACATGAAAGCGTCCATGGGACCGGTATTCGGCGTGTAGGCAGCTGGCCAGTCCATCAGAACCCCGATATTCGAAATCAACAGCTGAAGGGCCGAATCAGGATATTCCTGTAAGTTTGGATCGAGCGCAAAACCAGGGTCAGGTTCACCTATCTCTTCGATAATCGTTGCTTCGATATCCTTCATCACCTTTTCGGTTTCTTCGATTCGAGTGCCCGAGGGCAGCCTGACGTACATGGTGATTTGCCCGCTATCAACAGCAGGAAACAGTTCCTGTCCCTGCCGCATGCTGAGCAAGACAGCCAGCACAAACACAGCAAACGAAGCGCCAACGACCAGCCATCGTGCCGCGATTGCCCTCCGCAACAAGTCACCAAACCAGCCCGCATTTTTCTCGTCTTCGTTCTCGGCAATCGTTTCCTGACGGGGCAACAGATACGCGCAATAGGCAGGCACCAGAGTGATGGAAAGCAGAAACGAGGCAAAAATAGCAACCACGGCGGAAATCGCCAAAGGTGCAAACAGAAATCGCGTCAGCCCCGAAAGAAACACAACCGGCAAGAAAACCACCGCGAATGTCAGGGTTGAAACAAGAATCGGCCCCAGCACCTCCGAAGTCCCATCTGCCGCAGCATCGAATGGTTCCTTGCCCATGTGTGCGTGTCGAACAATATTTTCGATCACCACAATGGATTGGTCGACCAAGATTCCAATGGCCAGTGCCAAACCGCCAAGGGTCATGGCATTGATTGAATCACCGGTGAAAAACATGACCAAAAAGGAGGCGATGATGGCAACAGGGATGGCCACTAACACGATCGCGGTTAGCCGGAAGTTACGCAGAAAAAGCAAGACAACCAAACCGGCCAACAAGGCTCCCAACGCACCAGCCAATTGCAAACTTGCAATCGAAGAGCGAACCCCAACCGACTGATCCATGGCAACACTGAGCACCAGAGATTTCATCTTTGGATCTTCTGACCGCTCGTTCTTCAATCGCACCAGGATGGTCGAAAGCTGCTTGTTGATTCGATCAACAATTTCAATTGTGTTAGCGCCAGGTTGGCGATAGATCGGTATATAAACCTGCCTTGAACCATTGATACGCACAATGTTCGACTGAATTTGCGAAGCATTCTTGACCTCGCCCACGTCACTCATCAGTACAGGAACCCCGTTCACCACGCGAATGGGAGTACTATTGAGTTCGTCGATTTTTTCAGGAATCGCATTCGTGAAAATCTGCAGATCCTGCCGTCCAATCTTGATGCTGCCTGCTGGAATCAACACGTTCTGTTTGCGCAGCGATTCCTGCACATCCATCAGAGTCAGGCCGTATGCCTCAAGTTTTTCAGCGTCCACATAAGCAAGGATGCGTCGCAACTTTCCACCATATACCGCTGGTGCTATCACACCACTGATCGACTGCAATTTATTACGTAGTTCGTAATAAGCAATGTCATAAAGTTCCTGCTCGTCCATCTCTGGATTACTAACCACAACCAGACAAAGCGGGACGCTGGCCGTTGGATCAAAGGGCATGACCATCGGTGGAATGGTACCTGGCGGCAGATAGAACATGTCACTCATTGCATACGACGAGACCTGCGCCATCGCTTCAGCATTACTGATTCCTTCTGTAAAGAAATCTTTGACCACACAAACACCTTGCATCGCTTTGGCTTCTTGATGCTCAATGCCGACCGACTGAGCAGTCCAACGCTGCAAGCGACTCATGATGTCTTTTTCCATCACCTCCGGCGGCATGCCCGGATAGAAGCAGACAATCTGCACTGCGGGAGTATCAAACTGCGGCAGCAAATCTGCTGGAATTCGCGTGTAGGCATACCCACCCAGTACGATTGTCATCAGTGCAGTGACAATGATCAGGTGGGGCTTGGCTAGAATCCGACGCATGAATGGATCTCGTAAAGTGGGTAGGACCACGCTGGAACCCGGGCGTCTGCGCAACAATGCCGGATCACACCTTTTGAATCTATCGCATCGCTACAACCCTCATCGTTAGCATTTGTTGCGCAATCGCCACATCTTCTCGCGATTAACGACCTTCAATCGCCGAACCACAAACAATGACCAGTCAAGATCCACAACCTGAAGTTTCACAAGCTCGATCTGCCATGTTTCACAAACACCCTCTGGAGGAAATGGCAGCCCATAAAAACCTGGCGTTACTGCGTTCCAAGCTCACTGGCCGCCCAAGGTTACTCCGGCCAGTGCAGGACAGTCCGGCGAGACCGCAACTGATGTGAATGCAAACGGTCTAATCGGAAAAAATGGACACCACCTCGACCAGACCAACAACTCGTGTTGTTGCGAGAAACCTTCTATACGAGAAAGCACGCAAGAATGAGGCCAACAAACTGCTGGCATTCTTTTTGCAAATGCCGGTCTAAAAGCAGCGGTCAAGACCGAGTCGCCAGCCCCATTCTGAAAGTATCGCCAGGCAACAAATACCTGCTGAGCATCGACGGTTGCTGCCTAAATCACTGAACTGCTTGTTTCACTGGGTTATGTCCTTCGCCAGGCTGCGGACTCTCAACTGGATTCCTAGTTTGCAATTCGACAGTTGCAGCTACGATGCCACGTCCCAACATCGCATCAAAGTCACTTTTGCAGGTACAATTTGAGTTGCGGCAAGGCTTCGCTTGAGAAGGTAAAATATCTCATATGTTTTGCGCTTTACTTCATGGGCTGCCAACTTCCCAGATCATAGAATTCGGGCTAGCAGAATCAACGAAAGAGTGATTTCAATGCGGAATCACGGTGCTTTCATCTTTCAATGATTCAGACGCATGCCAAAAAGAGTCCCATCCAGAGATACCGCAAACAGACATAACGGCGAGCGGGCGTTGAATCGCCCACCGTTTATATTTCCATCGCCCCAACCACTGGTTGAAGAGTGGTTGGCACATTGTGCTACGGCTGCCCCGATACAACTATGAAATACATCCTTGTTATCTTCTTGCTGGCATTCAGCGTTTGCAACTTCCAGTCTGCCAAAGCGGCAAGCGATGAAGATTCACTGGATCTTTTAGTCAAGACGCTCAACTCGAACGACAACCCGCAAGTTCGTGCCATTTTAATGCGGGGCATGTTGAGCGGTTTGGCGGGACGCCGTAACGTTGAGCCTCCAAAGGGTTGGAAAGAACTTAGCAAGAAACTAACCTTGAGCCAGCATACTGAAGAGCGAGCGTTGTTCCAGCAATTATCACAAATTTTTGGTGACGCGGAAGCCACTGAGCGAGCATTGGAAACGGTTGTTGACACCAATGCCGACATTGAGGCACGGCGTACTTCGCTTCATTCGCTGCTGGCCCAGCGAAACGATCAGGTATCAATGAAATTGGAAAACCTTCTAGATGATCCTGCGATTCGTCTCGATGCGATTCGCGGCTACGCCTCAATTGAGAATGCCGCTGCCCCTAAAATCTTACTGAGTCGCTATGGAAAACTTGATGAACCGATGCGGCGAGCCGTGATTGAAACACTCGCAACGCGAAAGGGTTATGCAACCAAGTTATTGAATGCGATTGAGGCGGGCAGGATTGCCCGGAAAGACATTCCTGCTCATGTTGCCCGTTCTCTTGACGTTTTGTTAGGCGAACAATTCGTCAAGGTTTTTGGTGAAGTCGAAGATCTGTCCGCTGACCGAGCAAAGTTGCTGGCAAAATACAAGGCAATGTGCAGCTCCGAGGCAATGGAAAAAGCAGATGCTGCCCGAGGACGCGCCGTATTTATAAGAACCTGTGCAGCCTGTCACCTGATGTACGGACAGGGTGGCAAAATCGGACCTGACCTGACTGGATCGAATCGTGCAAACCTCGACTACATACTGCTTAACAGCGTTGATCCAAGCTATGATGTACCCGAAGGCTATAAGATGGTGTTGATCCAAACCGTTGACGGGCGGCTGCTCAATGGAGTGGTTGCAGAAGAAGATGCCCGGAGGGTCATTTTAAAAACGGTAGAGCAACCTCAGGTAGTGATCTCGAAAGAAGACATTGAGGCAAGAAAGGTATCATCAAAATCGATGATGCCCGACGGGCAACTGGAACAGATGAAACCACAGGAGATGCTTGATTTGATCAAGTATCTCAGAACAACCGCTCAGGTGGAGATGAACAAGTGAAGCAACAAAGTTTCGTCAAATTGAAATGGTCCTGTACGGTCTTGTGCATGCTCACGGCATCAGTGACGCAAGCCGTCGACCCCCGTAATGAACTGCCCAAGAAGCAGCATCGAACCAGTGACGCACCATTCCTCACGCCGGAACAAGCGGTGAAGAAGATGGCGATTCCTGAGGGGTTTGAGGTGTCAATCTATGCTTCAGAACCGGACATTGCTGAGCCCATTGCATTTTGCTTCGATGACCGTGGCCGGATGTGGGTCGCAGAAAACTTCAACTACCGAACCCGGCGAGACCACACGGACGAACCGGTAAGCCGTATTCAGATTTTGGAAGACACCAACAGCGACGGTGTCTTTGACAAAAAGAAGACCTTCACCGACAAACTTACATTCACCTCCGGTCTGGCCCCCGGTTTCGGTGGTGTTTTTGTAGGCTCACCTCCCAACCTCACCTTCATTCCCGATGCGGATGGTGATGATGTACCCGATGGTCCGCCTCAGGTGCTGTTAGATGGTTGGGGAATTAATGATCGTCACGAAACGCTGAACAGTTTCATCTGGGGCCCCGATGGATGGCTCTATGGATGCCACGGTGTATTCACGCAATCGCGTGTTGGCAAACCTGGCGACAGCGATGAGGCAAGGCAGTTCATTGATGGGGGTATTTGGCGTTATCACCCGACGCAGAACAAGTTTGAAGTTTATGCTCGCGGGTTATCGAACCCTTGGGGATTCGACTTCAATGACCAGGGCCAGGGATTCGCAACGTGCTGCGTGATTCCTCACCTGTTTCATGTCGTCCAAGGTGGTGTGTATACCAAACAAAGCCGACCTCACGTGAATCCCCATATCTACGACGACATCAAAACAATTCGCGATCATTCACACCTGTCGGCACATGGAGGCGCGCGAATTTACTTGGCGGATGCTTTCCCTCCCGAATATCGCAATCGTTTGTTCATGTGCAACATTCATGAGCATGCCGTGCTGACTGATATTCTGACGCCAAAAGGATCCAGTTTCATTGGAAGCCATGGCGATGACTTCATGCCAACCAATGACCTTGCCTGGGTCGGTTTCAGTGTCGAAACGGGACCAGAGGGTGGTGTCTATCTTCTGGACTGGCACGACACCGATGTCTGTGGCAATACGATCAACTTTGCCAACAGTGGCCGGATCTATCGAATCATGCCAAAAGGCGCTAAGCCTATCGAACGCCCAAACCTCAGAGCCATGACCGATGCCCAACTGGTCGATCTGCAATCGCACACCAATGACTGGTTTGTACGACAGGCGAGATTGCTGCTGCACTCACGCACTGCAGCTGGCAAACTGGACAAACAACTGGTTCACGAAAAACTAAACCAATTGTTCAACGATCCAGATACCACCGGCCCGCAACGCCTGCGTGCGTTATGGGCTCTGCAGGTCACTGACGGCCTCAGCACCGACCGACTGCAAACGCTACTGGACCATGACGATGAATACGTTCGCGGGTGGAGCATTCAGTTTCTTTGCGACAAAAGCAGTATTCATTCTTTTCAGACAGCAGCCACAACCAAGAAACCCGTTGTCAGCCGGGAAACCCATGCCAAGTTTGCTGAGATGGCACGGATCGACTCTTCACCCATCGTGCGTCTGTATCTGGCATCAGCTTTGGGCCGGCTGCCGTTTTCGGATCGTTGGGCGATTCTTGAAGGCCTGGTCTCGCATGCGGAAGATGCCGACGACAACAATCTGCCTCGCATGTACTGGTTTGCGTTGGAACCGATGGTTCCCAAACACACAGACAAGGCTTTGACGCTTGCAGTGTCGGGAAAGATCCCAAAGTTGCAGGAGTTCGTGGCCCGTCGCATGCTAAGCGGGGAAACTGTGGTAGATCTAAGTTCTCCCAAAAAACCCAAGCCCAAGCCGGAGTGGCAAACGACCATTCAAAAAGTGGCGCCAGGGTTCAATGTTCGAAACGTGGGTGAAGGCGGCGTGGTAGAACACAAGGCGTTTCGCAACGCCAAAGCCGTCCAAACGCATCCTCTTAATAAGAACAAAGCAAGCAGCCTGCATCGCACGGCTGCAATACCAGAAGACAAGAAAACGACCTTGCAGATGCGAGTCAGCCACCACCCGCATGGTGATTGGCAGCTGCGTGTTCTTGCTGACGGAGAGATGATTGAGAACCAATTGGTAAGCTCAAAGTCCGTCGGCGATGACGAATGGATGGAGGTGTCTGTTGACTTGACCCCCTACGCCGGCAAAAAAATACGTCTGTCCATCGAAAATCATCCCAACAACTGGATGAACGAGTGGGCTTACTGGAATAAAGTTGTCATTATCAGCGAGTGACCCATGAATCTCAGAATCGTTCTTGTTGCTGCTCTCATCACTGGATCATTCAGTGGCTTGACTGCTGCTGAAAAGGCCAAAGTCGTATTCATTTCTGGCACCCCCAGTCATGGACGCATGCATCACGAGCATCGTGCCGGGAATATGATTCTGGCCAAAGCGTTGAACGATTCAGGCCTCGATGTTGAGGCGGAACTGGTGCCGCACTACGGATACCCCAAAGACACGTCCATCCTTCAGGACGCAAACACTGTTGTGATTTTCTGCACAGGCCATCGGGGTCACGTACTCAATTCCCATCTGGCCGAGTTCGACGCTCTGATGAAGAAAGGCACCGGCGTCGTGATGATTCACTGGGCCACCGAAGCGGAAAAGGGTGAACCCGGGAAAAAGTTTCTGGATTGGATGGGAGGTTTCTGTGATCTCGACTGGTCCGTCAATCCACACTGGGCTCCCAACTTCAAAACCTTTCCCGACCATCCCATCAGCAATGGCGTCAAACCATTCAAAGTCAATGATGAATGGTACTACCACATGCGGTTCGTGGACGGCATGAAAGGCGTCACGCCTATTCTGTCTGATCTCCCACCACTGGAAACACTTAAACGGCAAGATGGTGCTAGAAGCGGCAATCCAGCAGTTCGAAAGGCCGTCGAGTCAGGTAAAAAACAGCATGTTGCATGGGCCTATGATCGCCCAGAGGGCGGTCGCGGCTTCGGCTTCACGGGTGCTCACAATCACAACAGTTGGCAAGATGACAACTTTCGCAAAGTCATGCTGAATGCAATTCTCTGGACGGCGAATGTGGACGTTCCAGAAGATGGCTGTCCGTCACCGCAACCCAGCGACAAACAAATAGAAAACAATCTGGACAAGTAAATCGCTGCTCACTTCACGCGACTGACCTTACTTCGCGAGCAGGTTACTTACCTGCTTCCCTGACTGAACTGCCAACCCTGTTTGAACTGCGCAGTCAAACGCTTGACGACTTGTGGATTTTCCACAGCGACGTTGCGGGTTTCGCTGGGATCATTCTGATGGTCATAAAGCTCAACAAAGACCGGAGGCCGGTCAGGGTCACGATAGTCGCGCCACAACACAAGACGGTACCTGTCAGTCCGCATCGTGTAGCCCATCAGGTGATTTTCAAAAAGTTCTCGGTCCCAGCGGTCACCCTGCTGCTTGATAATGCGAGTCTCGACATCCCGTATCAACGGCCCAAAGAATGTCTGTCGCATCCCGGCAGAGAGAGGATTCGCTGCCCACTCACGAAGCGCGGGATTGGGAAATTGGCTAAATGCTGCTTTCTTCCAGGGCTGATTGGGCTCATTCAGCAAAGGAGCAAAACTGCGGCCCTCCAGGTGCTTGGGCAACGGAACGCCACTTAGATCGCAAAGCGTGGGATAGATGTCTACCAGTTCCACCAAAGCATCAGTGGTTGCCCCACGCTGCTTCATGTCAGGAGTCCATATCACCATCGGGACACGCGTAGCAATTTCATAGTTGGTTGCTTTGCCCCAGATGCCCATGTCTCCAAGATGCCAACCGTGATCGCCCCAGACAATGACAATGGTGTTGTCACGCACTCCTGCTTGCTCCAACGCCTCGAGCATCATTCCGACTTGCGCATCAACGTAACTGACACACGCATAATATCCATGCATTAAAGTGCGAGCCAACTCTTCGCCGATGGGTCCAGACTTGGGAATACCATGACGTGTACGCAATTCGAAGGAAGCATGCAAACCAGTTGCAGCCCCATCCTCAGGTGGTAATGTCTGCGTCGCAGTCTTGATCATGCTGCGATCATAAAGGTCCCAATATTTCTTGGGTGCGATGAAATCAAGATGCGGCTTGACGAGCCCCAATGCCAAAAACAAAGGTTGGTCAGACTTATGCTTGAGATGGTCCTTTAGTGTTGCGATCGCCAACTGTGTGTTGAATCCATCAACATACACATGGTCCTCTACATCGGCCGACTCATAAGCTGGTCCATGAACAAGGCCACCGGAGCCGCCGGGACCATACTTGGCCAACATGGCCTCTTTGTTTTCCAGCCAAGTTTTTTGATTCTCCGGCAGGGCGTAACTACCTGGGAGTTTTGGACGTTCGTACTGACAGGATTTCCAAGCGGGCGTACGACTCCAAGACCGATCATTGTCCGTCATTCTGGCATGATAGATTTTGCCGCAATACGCTGTTTCGTAACCATTGGCAATCAAATGCTGAGGCAACGTGACAATTTCCGGATTCAATTCACGGAAGTAAGCAGTATTTTCAATGACCCCGATCGTGTCCGGTCTTGCACCCGTCATCAGGCTTGCTCGTGACGGACTGCAGATCGCCTGCTGGCAATAGGCACGGTCAAATTTCAACCCCTCCGAGGCCAGGCGATCGATATGCGGGCTCTTGGCAATCGGTGAACCATAACAGCCCAACTCAGGTCGTAGGTCATCAATGGCAATGAATAGGATGTTGGGAGGCTGAGTCGCACTTAAACTATCGCCACGGAACAGCAAGCCAATCACACAGACCGCCAGCCAACTGCTTTTGAAAAAAAAACCTGTCATAAAATACTTACTCTAATTCCTTGCGACCAATTGAACCTATCACTCTCAGTGGTTTTGCCTCGATCAACCCAAACACTGGAAAGCCCACGATAGACCTGTTATCCTGTTGGGCTGTCCGTGATACTCAAAACAACATAAATGGGAGCAGTATGTTTTGCCCGGCTTGCGGAATTCAATTAGGTGGTCAAGGTACAAACTGCCCAAGTTGCCAGTGGCAACAGCATGCGACGGGCATCGAAAATGATGCCGCGATGAGAATCCTGCTACCCGTCGGGCGGTCTGGATGGGCGATTGCTGCTGGTTATCTCGGCCTCGTTTCAATGATTGTTTTTCCAGCACCCCTTGCGCTGATTGTCAGCATTCTTGCCATTCGTGAGATTCGCAAAAACCCTTCACTCGGCGGCATGGGCCGCGCCATCTTCGGGCTGGTCATGGGTTCCTTGTTTTCATTAATCTTTATTTTGTTAATCCTGATGTTCATGATTAGCATTTTTGGCTAATTGAGCCGCAATATCCGGTTAGGATAA
>Ga0315322_10000052_pt1 | contig 66698 bp, 60 predicted proteins | sample M110021515metaG_FD_203461 | JGI IMG/M metagenome (GOLD analysis project Ga0315322, IMG submission 203461) | Ammonia-oxidizing marine archaeal communities from Monterey Bay, California, United States - M1 100m 21515 | ecosystem: Environmental > Aquatic > Marine > Intertidal zone | place: USA... | reverse complement strand
AGCTTGCGAATAAGTATCGTGAATTCAAGCGGCTTACCGACGAGATTCATGACTGCAAGGAAATGGCCGAAGCGGCAGAGGATGCGGAAGAGCGGGAAATGGCCGAAGGTGAAATGGAAACCTTGCGTGGTCAGAGGGAGGAAATTTGGGAAGACTTGCTTTCACTCACCGTGGGAGGTGATGACAGTCACCGAACACGCTGTGTCATGGAAGTCCGTGCTGGAACGGGGGGGGACGAAGCGGCGCTATTCGCCCGTGATCTATATGAAATGTACCGCCGTTATGCTGAGCATCGCGGGTGGAAGACAGAGGTCATGGATGCGAGTGCAACTGAGATGGGTGGTTTCAAGGAAGTCACTCTGACTCTCGAAGGTGAGGGGGTTTATCGTGATTTGCAGTACGAGTCTGGCGGGCATCGCGTGCAACGCGTGCCAGAAACGGAGACACAGGGAAGAGTCCATACCTCCGCGGCAACGGTGGCAGTGATGCCGGAACCGGAGGATGTCGAGGTCGAATTGAAGTCGGACGACTACCGAGTTGATAAATTTGGTGCGTCAGGTCCGGGGGGACAGCACGTCAATAAAACGGAGTCCGCGATCCGCTTGACTCACCACGAAACCGGGATCGTTGTGCAGTGTCAGGACGAGAAGAGCCAACACAAGAATTTGGCCAAAGCCTTGCGTGTCTTAAAAGCCAGAATTTATGAAAAGAAACGTGAGGAAGAGGCTGCCAAGCAGGCTGAACAAAGAAAGGGTCTGATTGGATCAGGTGATCGTAGTCAGCGAATCCGTACCTATAATTTTCCTCAGAACCGTTTGACCGACCACAGAATCAACCTGACTCTCTATAAGTTGGATCAGGTGATTGCCGGCGATCTTACACCGGTAACTGATGCTTTGATTGAGTATGACCGTGATCAACTTCGTGGTGACATGATCGACTGAAAAAGCTGATTACCTAAAACGGAGTTGCTCTTCAAATGTCAAAAGCGACCCCCGCTGCACGTTTGAATGAGGGAATGAAAATGTCCGAGAGTCAAGACCAGCCCTGGACCGTGCTGCGTTTACTGGATTGGACAACCGAGTTTTTTAAACGCAAAGGAAGCGAATCGCCACGTCTCGACGCTGAGGTTTTGCTTGCCCATGCCCGTGAGTGCGAAAGAATCGAACTCTACACTGCTTTTGCCGAGGAGCCCGATGAAGAGCAGCGTGTTGCTTTTCGTGAAATGGTGCGCCGCCGAGGAGAGGGAATGCCGGTCGCACAATTGGTGGGTTACAGGGAATTCTATTCGTCTCGATTTCGAGTCAATGATGCCACGCTGATTCCGCGACCAGAAACGGAACACCTTGTCGTCGAAACCCTCGACTGCGCAAAACAGTTTTCATCGGAACGACCCCTCCAAGTTATCGATGTGGGAACGGGGTCCGGAGTCATCGCGATCAGTGTTGCCCAAAGTTGTGAGAACGCGGTAGTGACCGCGGTGGATATCAGTGAGGCCGCCTTGAAAATTGCGGCATGGAATGCGCAGAAACTTGAGGTGGCTGATCGCATTGAGTTCATGAAGAGCGATCTATTGTCGGCAGTAGAACAGCCGGAACGCTTTGACATGATTTGTAGTAACCCACCCTATGTCAGTGAGGCCGAATACAAAGAATTGTCTCCTACGGTGAGAGACTTTGAACCTCGGGGCGCCTTGGTTTCAGGTCCAGACGGAACCGAGGTCATCGCACGTTTGCTCGAGCAAACTCCGGATCGACTGCACATCGGCGGGCGTTTGATCATCGAGCTCAGCCCGATGATCGCAGATGCCTGCCAAGCGTTGGCCCTCGCAAATTCTGCGTTCGGTGATCTGCGTTTCATAAAGGACTTGGACGGCCATCGTCGTATCCTTTCGCTGCAACGCACCTGAACAGAATCACGCTCTAGCCTGAATTGAATCGAAGTGTCGTCGCACCAGCAGTTTCGCTTTGGCAGGCTAGCGTCTTGAATACTCTCACAGACTTCGGCGATGAATTCAATCACGCTTGAGGCAGCTTAGCGATTCGCGAGTGCTTTGTCGCTGATATCTTTCCGACACCAAGCTCCACGCCAACGAATCTCTTTGACGCCAGAATAGGCATTGAGTTTTGCTTGACTGATGGTGTTTCCCATGGCGGTAACGCCTAGAACACGGCCACCGTTGGTCACAACCTGACCCTCGCTGATCTCTGTTCCCGCATGAAACACTTTGACATCTTCCAATGCATCCGCGTTGGCCAGTCCGCTGATTGCACGGCCTTTGTCATACTCGCCTGGGTAGCCTTCGCTGGCCATCACAACGCAGGTGCAGGGCCGATCATCCCATTCCAGTGGTTCAATTTCCCCCAAGCGACCATCAGCGGCAGCTTCTAATACCTCAAATAAATCGGATTTGAGCCTCATTAAAAGTGGCTGGCATTCAGGGTCACCAAACCGGACATTGAACTCAAGCACTTTGGGGCCAGCTGGGGTGAGCATCAAGCCGGCGTAGAGAATTCCTTTGAAGGGCCGGCGGGCACGTTTCATTGCATGAACCACTGGCACGAGGACATCAGATTCAATCTTCATCATCAAGTCTTCGTCTACCACAGGCGTTGGGCAATAGGCTCCCATGCCACCTGTGTTGGGCCCGGTATCACCATCGTGGGCTGGCTTGTGGTCTTGAGCGGCTGGTAGCGTCAAGATCGTTTCACCATCGGTGATGGCGAGAACGCTTGCCTCCGGGCCGACCAGCTTTTCTTCAATGATCAGTTCATTGCCGGCTTCGCCGAATTCCCGCCGTGATGCGATCCTGTCGATTGCTTCAAGTGCTTCGTCTCGCGTATCGCATACGATCACACCTTTCCCTGCGGCCAGACCATCGGCTTTGACTACCACATGAGCCGGTTCGTTGGGTTCGGCATAGCGATCCTTGATGTAACGCTCGGCGTCTTCGCCGCTTCTAAATGTCTGGTAGGTCGCCGTCGGAATATTTGCGGTATGAAGCAGGTTCTTGCAGAAGACTTTGCTCCCCTCCAGTTCTGCCGCCGCTTGCGAAGGGCCAAATACCTTCAACCCCTCAGCATCCATGGCATCGGCGAGTCCTGCGACGAGAGGAGCTTCGGGTCCAATCACGGTGAGATCGATCGATTGGTCCTTGGCGAATTGGATCAGCCCCGGGATATCCGTCGCAGCCAAATCGACGTTTTCTGCGTCTTGGGCCGTGCCAGCGTTGCCGGGCGCAACAAATACCTTGTCCACTTTTGGGCTTTGGCCAAGTTTCCACGCCAAGGCATGCTCACGTCCACCATTTCCAACCACCAAGACCTTCATTACGACTACCTAAATTTAGCGGGCAAATTTGCATGCAAATCGAATACTAGCTGCAATTTAAGGGCTGACGCCATGCTTCGACAGCCGACACCCAGCCTACCGGCGGAGCGGTTTTAATGTTGGTGTTAAAGACCGATAGCGGTAGACAACGCTCCGCTAGGCAATACAATCCTCAGCGTCATGCCGAGGAAGGTTGTTCTGCTGCCCATCCCAACGCCCCACCACTTGGGCAGCGCTTTCTTCGAGAAAGACTAATTGAATGGGTGGCGATCGAGGGTTTTCAATGCCTTTTCGATCGCCACTCTTCCTCCTTGGCAAGAAAAACCACTGCTCTGTGGCTTGGAAAGCCACCGACCGAGCTCATTTTCGCCACCGGCGATTTGTGCGTGTGTCGCCGATTTCGTCGGTTACACTAGGAGCAGTGGTTGAGAAACGACCCGTCGAAATGTAGAGCCCATCTGATCCCTCCAAAGGAGAGACACCGTTGAAGACTTTGATGCTACCCGCTGTTGCGTTGCTGTTGATTCCCTCCATGCCAGCAATGGCAGAGACAGGTGATCTTAAGATTCACTTTGAATATGGCGGTGATGCACCCGCTCCAAGCGCCATCGACGTTAATAAAGATGTCCAGTTCTGTGGCAAATCCAAGCTCATGAACGAGCGATTATTGGTGAACCCCAAAAACAAGGGTGTGAAGAATGTTGTTGTGTACGTCTACACAGGCCGCGGTGGTTCCAAGTTGGATGCCGTTCCAGCCGCGAACAAAACGCTGACACTAGCAAATGATTCTTGCCGTTTTGAGCCACACATCGTCATTGCGCAAACCGGTGACACTCTGAAAGTGACCAATCCTGATTCGGTTGGTCACAACGCAAATCTAGGGTTCTTCAACAATAAACAGCAGAACTTCACGATCCCTGCAGGCCAAGAGAAAACCGTAGCTCTCGAAGAAAGTGAGCCTGCTCCGATTCCCGTGGACTGCAACATTCACCCTTGGATGAAATCCTATGTCGTTGTTCTGGACCATCCCTTCGCTGCAGTCAGTGACGAAAACGGTGACTTGACGATTAAAGGTTTGCCAGCGGGTGAGGAGCTTGTTTTCCGTGTTTACCATGAAGCTGGTGGCATCAAAGAAGTCGAGATCGACGGGAAGTCGGAAGAGTGGAGCCGCAGTCGATTCAAGGTAGACGTCAAGCCAGGCGTGAATGATCTTGGGACCGTGGTGATCCCAAAAGATGCCCTGAGTGCTGATTGATGTCGATAAGCTGTTAGGGCTCAAATCGTTGGCGATTTTCGCGGCGAGTATTTCCAGCTTCTGGTCGAAAAATCTTCACCAGAGCTTTTCGGGACAGTGGGCATGTCGTCCTTCCCGGGCCGTTTTCACCGTGGGTTCCCCCCTTCAGATTCTCAAATCGGTACAAACCGAACGCATGACAGAATTCTCTTCTGTCCGATTCACGACTCTTGTGGTCGTTTTCTTTGCTGTGACGTGTCGGTCGCCAAACCTTTTTTGCATATTCTTGCGTAAATATGCGGTAATCGCACGTCCCGCCCGTGTTCTCGGTGACGCCGACGAACCCATTAGCGGGGTGACTGCAGGAATGCTTGCTCCTGCGGGTGCGACAATGGGTAGCGTTTGCGGTAGAGGCGTGTTCACGGTTCAATAAATGTTGGGTCGTTAGCTTCCCGATTTCTTTGGCAGTTTCTTTCTTTGGCAGTTTTGTGCGCATTGCAACTCTTCTAACCGTTGTTTGTTTCATCATCGGGTGCGACTCCCGAATCGAGACTTTTCAGCCCAACGAAGTCTTTTCGTTAGCGTTAGCGAAGACACGTTCGACGTCGACTGACCTAGCCAGTCAGGACGCAAGCCGTGTTGTCGAGGAGTTATACGGAACACCGGACGAGCCACTTTGGCCAGATCTGCCCGCAGCAAGAAATGCAGTGAGTGACGAGCGGAATTTGTTTCGTTCGAGTGGGCCAGTGAGCAGCGAAAAAGACGGGACTCACCTTGGGCTGTTCCGTGAGCACTGCGTCACCTGCCATGCGTTAGAAGGAAGCGGCGCGGGGCCCGCCAGTGTCTTTCAGAATCCATATCCTCGTGACTTTCGACACGGAGTCTTCAAGTGGAAGTCTACGGAGCGAGGACAAAAGCCTACACGTCGCGACATCCGGGAATTATTAGTGAAAGGCATCCCGGGAACAGCCATGCCGTCATTCGCATTGCTCGAGCCCGAAGACCTTGACGCCTTGGTGGATTACGTCGTATTTCTGTCGGCTAGGGGAGAGGTCGAACGCAGAGTGACCGCAGCGGCGATCGATGAACTGGACTATGGCGAGACCTCCCCAGCAGCAGAGCTGATATTGAGTAGTCAGAGCGACACGGAGGGAGGCGAAGTTGTCCAAGAGGTAGTGGACCGGGTTCATACGGATTGGGCGGAGGCGGAAGAGCACGAGGTGTTTGTACCTTCGTTTCCGGTACTGTCTGGCAAGCAGTTAGCAGCTTCTGTCGCGAGGGGAAATGAGTTTTTTCACGGCAAGGTCGCCAATTGTGCTGGGTGCCACGGGCCAGCGGGTGATGGGAGCCTTCCAACCCTCGATTACGATGATTGGACCAAAGAGTACACCACCAGAATTGGTTTGACCCCGGATGACCGAGAAGCGATGAAACCATTTAGAGATGCAGGGGCGTTGCGACCTCGAACCATCGCTCCCCGAACACTTCGTGACGGTGTTTTTCATGGCGGAGGTGATTCAGCATCGCTGTATCGTCGTATCACGCAGGGGATCGCGGGTACGCCGATGCCTGCGGTGGAAGTCGTCAGCGAACCAAACGGAAAAGGATTGACGAGAGAGCAAATTTGGGATCTCGTTAGATACGTGCAGCAACTCTCGACGTCGCAGTAAAGTGCTTTAGGCGCGGGCAGGGCACCACGATCGGAAAATCGATGATAAATCAGCCACAGCGAACAAAACAGTTCTATCGCTCAAGCGGCGCAATCGTTGGGTTGGCGTTGGGTTATGGTGTTATGTCACTGACTGGCTTTAGCGGCATGGTTGCATCTGCCTTGTTCTGGGGAACTGGCTGTGTACTGGGCGGGATGGCTGCTGAGCACGTGTTTCGTTGGAAGAGAAATCAAGATCGTTGAGCGAAATATGGCATCCGAATCCACACTCATCGAGCAGAAAAGCACAGGGCAACTTGTCCACCGCCTCTGCGTCCTACTGGTATGCCTAGTGTGGCCACTCATTTGGGTCGGTGGCTTGGTCACCACTTATGATGCTGGCATGGCTGTTCCCGATTGGCCAGGGACGTACGGCTACAACCTCTTTTTGTATCCCTATAAAACGTGGTTACTCGGGCCATTTGACTTGTTTATCGAACATGGGCATCGATTGCTGGGGGCCGTTGTCGGGTTGGTTGCCATCTCAATCGTCATTTCAGCGTATTTCAAGGAAGCAAGACGATGGGTGTTTGTCCTCACGATCGGTCTGCTTGTGGCTGTTATCACTCAAGGGCTGCTCGGCGGGATGCGGGTCGTTCTAGGTGATCGTACTTTGGCGATGGTTCACGGCTGTTTCGGACCTGCATTTTTTGCCCTTTGTGCCGCGACCGCAGTGATCACCAGTCGGCGCTGGGATGAGTATTCAAGCCGCGAGGTCGGGACTCAGATCGGCTCGGGGCTCGTGGCCCTGTTTGTGACGATCCCGGCGTTGAGCTATTCGCAGTTGATTTTAGGGGCACAACTCCGCCACGTGCAGCCAAATGCCGCACCTGGCGTTTTTGCGATGATTGTCGCCACTCACGTGATTGTGGCATTTCTGCTGTGGTTCTTTACGGTGGCGGCGTGGCTTAAGATCCGTCGCTGCGGCGATTTGACGCTGTCGCGGCCAGCAGGATTGTTGATAGGATTGGTGGGTGTTCAGATCGCCTTGGGCGTGGGAACATGGGTTGTCAACTACGGGTGGCCTTCTGTATTGGATTGGGTACCGGGCTCGGCCGGATTTCTGGTCCGCGCCAAAGGTTTTTCTGATTCGATCATCGTGACCTCGCATGTGGCAACCGGATCACTGATTTTGGCAGTCTCGGTCGCGCTTTGGGTGCGGTTACTGAGGGCGAGACATTGTGGTAACAGGACGAAGGACCGCCCGGTCACAGAACAGCCGGCCACCCAATCGTCGCTGGTAAACGAAAACAGAACAAACGAATCGCTACTTGAACCAGTCACCGCGTGAGCGGCCTTCACAAAAACATGGCAACGGATCTACTTTCAGCTGATACGGCGACCACGGTGCGCACCGCTGCGCGGCCAGGGGAGACCCAGACGCAATCAGGTAGAGGGTCGATAGATTTGTCACCAACTGTGTCCAAGGTAAGCACTGGGGTTGTGTCAAACAGTGGGGAAGGGGAGGGCGGTGCCAGTTCCACCGTCGAGCAAAGCGATTCTGTCAAAACTCAGGCAGCGGTATCGCTTCTCTTGTCCGATTTTCTTCAACTTACCAAACCTCGTATTGTCGTCATGATTCTCGTGACGACGTGTGCCACAGCGATGATCGGAGCTTCTGGGCTCGTTGCTGCAGGTAGTCTGTTCTGGTTGTTATTCGGTACCGCTGCCATCGCAGGCAGTGCTGGTGCAGGCAACCAAATCTGGGAACGCGTGATCGATTCGCGAATGACGCGAACAGCAAATCGGCCGATTTCGTCTGGTCGAATGTCACCCTTGCTGGCTGTCATTTTCGCTACGGTTCTCGGAGTCGTTGGTACCGCCATCCTGGGTACATGCTTTGGGGCAACGCCCGCTGCCGTTGGGGTTGCGACATGGCTGTTGTACGTGCTGGTCTACACGCCGATGAAGGTCCGCACTGCCTGGAACACGACTGTGGGTGCCATCGCGGGCGCGATTCCGGTTCTGATTGGTTACACCGCGACTGGTGGTTCACTGACTGACTGGACAGGTTGGTTGTTGGTTGGCGTGCTCGTCGCTTGGCAGTATCCGCACTTCATGGCGATTGCTTGGATGTACCGGCGGCAGTATCACGAAGCAGGCTTCAAAATGACAACCACCGAAGAACCGACTGGTCGAAGTGCGGGCTGGCAAAGTATCGTTGGTTCTGCAGTATTGATCGGGATGGGAGTCACGCTGTGCTGGTTGCCCTTGGGCACTAGCGGTGCAGTTCTGGGATCGGCAGCTGTGATCGCGGCGGCTTGGCCAATGTTGCTTGCTTCTATCCGTTTCGCAAATTCACCTGATGATCAAACCGCACGCAAATTGTTGCGATCATCTTTGCTTGTCCTTCCTGCAGTGCTGGCTGTTGTCACATTGCGTCTGTTCTGGTGAGTGCTCTGGTGAGCGACAGTGGATTGCTAGCGTCGCAAGCCGTTTGCACCGTGCGGAATTTGCATCATCACTACGGTGAGCATCACGCACTTCGTGGTGTTGATATTGATATCCGCGCTGGGCGGGTTTTTGCGCTACTCGGCCCCAATGGAAGTGGGAAGACAACTCTTTTTCGTCTTCTATGCACGCTTTTACCGATTCAGCAAGGTCAAGTTCTGGTCGGTGGCTTCGACAGTGCTAGCCAGCCACTTCGCGTACGCGAGCAAATTGGAATTGTGTTTCAATCTCCAAGCCTCGACATGAAATTGACAGTCGATGAAAACATTGCCTGCCAGGGAGCACTTTATGGAATTCACGGCGCAAAGTTGCGTCAGCGTCGAGACGCGTTGCTGGAGCAGTTGGACCTGCTGGATCGGCGTGATGATCGCTGTCAGGTGCTCTCCGGTGGATTGAAGCGGCGAGTAGAACTCGCCAAGGGAATGCTGCATCAACCGCGATTGCTGTTGCTCGATGAACCCAGCACTGGATTGGATCCGTCAGCCCGTCTGAAACTTTGGGATGCGATTCGTGAAATGGCTGGTCGGGGCATGGCTGTGTTGTTGACGACACACTTGCTGGAAGAGGCTGATAAGGCTGATGATATTGCAATCATGTCCCAGGGGACATTGATTGCAGAGGGAGCACCAAGTGATCTACGGGCTGAGATGGGCGAAGGGGTGATCACCATTGTGGCAAATGATGCTTCACGTGCAGAGGGTATTCTTCGAAACCAACTTGGACTGACACCACAGAGATTGCATCATCAAATTCGTTTGAAAGTTGAGTCGCCCGAAAAATTGGTACCTGTGCTGGTTGAAACGCTCGGTGAGGAAGCGCAGTCGATCAGTCTCGGGCGACCGAGCTTGGAAGATGTTTTCATTGCCAAGACTGGGGAGGCGTTCGATACATGAGCATCTTAGATTCCAGCACTGGCGACGGCATGGTGAACTGCCGTTCAAGAATCCGTATTCGAGCCGAGAAATTGAGCCAAGAAGCATTGAGCCAAGAAGCATTGAGCCAAGAAGCATTGAGCCAAGAAGCATTGAGTCAAGGAGCTTCGAGCCAATGAACTCTCGCCCCAAGTCCAGCTCTGAATCGCCTGTCACCAACGGAGCGGATGATGTGCCTGTGCGTCAATTTGGTGTAGGAATGGCAGCTGCTTGGATGTTGGCAAAACGCGAGTGGGTACGTTTTTTCCGTCAGAGAAACCGAGTCACGGCCGCCATCGCTCAGCCACTCTTGTTTTGGCTGTTGTTCGGAACGGGTCTTAGCGGAGCTTTTCAGAGCGCAGGTGAACTTGATTTCCTGCAGTTTTTCCTACCTGGCACCTTGGCATTGATTGTTCTTTTCACGGCTATTTTTTCGACAATCTCCGTCATCGAAGACCGCAGGGAAGGTTTCATGCAGGCAGTCTTGGTCGCACCAGTGGGGCGATGGCCCGTGTTGGTGGGCAAAGTTCTAGGCGGCTCGGCGATTGCGTGGGTGCAGGCTGTCTTTTTCTTGTTGCTTGTTTGGGTAGTAGGAACTGCCGATCCCGGTGGGGCAGTGCTGCCCTTACTGGGGCTTTTGGCTCTGGTAGCGCTGGCGATGTGCGGCCTGGGAATGATTGTTGCTTGGCCAATGGAAAGCACACAGGGATTTCATGCCATCATGATGCTCGGTTTAATGCCAATGTGGCTTCTCAGTGGGACCTTCTTTCCAATCCCTGCTCTAGGGCCCGATGCTAGTATCGGGCAATGGATTCTTGGTGCTATCATGCGGGCCAACCCTCTCAGTTACGCAATGGTCGAAATGCGCCGTTTGCTGTTTCCTGAAATTGATTTTTCCGCTGCGGGTTTCGCACCTTCCGCCGTCATCTGTTGGACCGTTACTGTGCTGGCAGCCTGTGGTACGTTGGCGATTGCATGGCAATTGATGAGGGGAAGCCGTAAAGTGGATGTCATTGTTTAAAAGGCTTGTAATGCGAACCGTTTGGAATATTACATTGATTCTGCTGGCTGGTGTCGGCCTCGGACTGTTGGTGCGTCCCTACCTGAAACAAGCAGAGGTAGAGCGACCAGGACCGGGGGATGTTGTGTACAGGAATGACGGTAGCGATATCAACGACGATCCCGATGCATTTTCCAAAATTGAGAATCCTGACCCCAGTCATCCGCCAGATGATGAAGAATGGCTCAGCAGATTCGAATTGATTGAAAGAAATGGAGAACTTGTCAAAAGTGAACAACTGTTGGGACAGCCTTATGTGGTCAGTTTCTTCTTCAGTACCTGTCCAAGTATTTGTGTTCAACAAAACCAGAAGTTGAAAGAACTTCAGGAAGCATTCAAAGGAGAAGGCGTGCGATTCGTTGCCATCTCAGTGGATCCTGAAACGGACACGCCCGAGGTGCTTACAGAGTACGCTGCAAGATTTGGTGCGGATGCGGAACAGTGGTTGTTCATGACGGGAGATCTGACCTACATCCGACGAATTGGAGGAGAGATTTTTCGACAACCGGTGAATAAGCAATTTCACACCGAGCGTTTCGTTCTGGTTGACCCAGAGGGGAAAATCGAAGGGTTTTATAATTGGCCGGACAAGCCGCAATTTAAAAAATTGCAGGGTAAGATTCGAGAAATGATTAACGGAGAAAAGTCATAATGTGGGAATTTCTAGCCGGCAATTTACCGCACCTCACCGCGGCGTTGAATTTGACAGCCACTATTCTCCTGCTGATGGGATTGATCAGTATCAAACGGGGTAGAGCACGACGTCATAAGACCTTGATGCTTTCGGCCTTGGGAGTTAGCGCAGTCTTCTTATTGATGTACTTGCTGCACAAAGTTTCGCTTTACATGACGATCGGTGAATTCAATAACACGTTCCCCACCGATCCTGATGTGGCACCAGATGCAGCGCGCTACACGTATTATGGGATTTTGATCACGCACCTGATGCTAGCAATCATTGTGCCCGTTCTTGCACTGCGTGCGATCTTCTTGGCGATGAAGGGGCGAATTGCCGAGCACAAGAGATTAGTGCGTTTCGCATTTCCTGCATGGATGTATGTTTCGGTCACCGGTGTGCTTGTTTATTTGATGCTGTATCAGTTTTACGGCTAACTCGGCAGTAATTTTTGATTTCGACTCAAGTTTCTGACACTTATTGCCGGAATCCGCCTTCCCCCCCATTCTCGTGATTTCCTAATCTCCGTCGTAGTCTTCTACCTGACTCGATGGAGCGAATACGGTTGAACGGGTTGTTTTTCATTCGATTAGTTCTTTGCATGTTTCTAACCGGAAACGCGTGCGGGCTAGCGCAGAGCGTTTCGATAGGTCCGGATTCTGGAGCACAGCAGGACATCGCGAGCGGACAGGCTCCAACAATCTTTTCCAAGAGCGGCAGTTCCCTGCCCATTCTGGAAAACACGCCCTTAGAAGGGTTGGGTGGCGGACCTGAGTCGTGGACCAGTCCCGAGGGGCTTAGCAGTAGTCTTCAGGTATTGTTGCTGCTGACGGTGTTGAGTTTGGCACCTGCTGTTCTGTTAATGACCACCTGTTATGTCCGAATCATCATTGTGCTGGGGTTGCTGAGGCAAGCCATTGGACTGCAGTCATTACCTCCAAGCCAAGTGATGACAAGCATTGCGCTGTTCATGACCTTGTTTGTGATGTCGCCAGTGTGGTCGCGTGTTTACAACGACGCGATCAAGCCTTACACGGATCCCGAAGTATCGATGACGATGGAGGAAGCCTACGAGGCTGGCTCGATACCGATTCGCGAATTCATGTCTCGCCAGATCGACGTTGCGGGCAACCACGATGATGTGCATCTCTTTTATCAATACATGGATCCAGATGCACCGTTGCCAAGTAGTTTTGAAGATGTGCCTCTCAGAGTGTTGCTTCCTGCTTATATCTTGAGCGAACTGAAGACAGCATTTTTGATGGGCTTTCAGATTTACCTTCCCTTTCTGATTGTTGATCTTGTGGTGGCGAGCGTCACGATTTCGATGGGCATGTTGATGTTGCCACCGCAGGTTATTTCCCTGCCTTTCAAATTGCTGCTCTTTGTTCTGGTCGATGGGTGGCGATTGGTAGTGCAGATGTTGATGGATAGCTTTGGGACCATGCTTTGACGGAGTGTAAAAATTGATGGATGCTGCAACAGCAGTTGATTTATGTCGCGAAACCCTAATGTCAGCAGTGATCATTGCCGCGCCAGTTCTATTGGTTGGCATGGCTGCAGGTTTATTGGTTGGATTGATGCAGGCCTTGACTCAAGTGCAGGATCAGACGGTCGCATTTGTCCCGAAGATTTTGGCGATGGCGGCTGTGCTTGTTGCTTGCCTTCCATGGTTGCTGACAAGAATGGTCGATTTCACGAGAGTTGTTTTTGAGAATGCGGGCTCACCCTGATGGAGATATTGACCAATTGGTTGATGGAGCATCTTGTCTTGGGCGTTTTGGTCATGACACGGATGAGTACGTTGTTGATGTCGATGCCATCGGTGGGTGTGGGTGTTCCAAAACGTGTTCGTGCGTTCTTGGCGATCACCTTGACTGCCTTAGTGCTCCCTCCCGTGGCGAGTGCCACACCGATTCAGGATCTGCCGCAAATCGACAACCTGGTTGAGCTGGCAATTGCAATCGCCAGAGAGGGGTTGATCGGTTTGTTGATCGGCGCCACCGTACAGTTGATTATCACGGGACTACAGATGGGCGGCGAGATGATTACCAGTACGGGGGGAATGCAGTTGGGTGATGCCGTTGATCCCACTACATCCAGCAGCATGCCATCAGTCGCTCGTCTAGTCGGTTTGTTAGTAACCGCTGTGATGCTACTTGTGGGTGGTCACCGAATTTTGTTGGGTGTGTTGCTTGAAAGTTTTCATGCGGTGCCGGCTGGGAACGTGGTGTTCCATGATTCGATGATGGATTTGGTTGTGGGCCAATTGTCCGCAGGGATGGCATCGGGAGTACGGATTGCAGCGCCGGTCATCGCTGCTTTGCTGCTAAGCAACCTGGTCACTGGACTGATCAGTCGCACGTTACCGCAGATTAATGTGCTGGCGATTGGATTGAGTATCAATGCGTTGGCAATGCTGGTGATCTTGAGTTTGACCATCGGATCTGTCGGCCTCGTCTTTCAAAGTGAGTTGGCGATGGTAGCTGAAAAATTAAGTCGTCTTTGGTAGCCATGAATCGAGCTAGGAGCTAATCGAAAATGGCTGATTCCAGTGGCGATAAAAAGCATTCAGCAAGCGAACGGCGAAGACGTCAGGCACGTGAAGAGGGGCAGGTCGTTCGCAGTCAGGATTTAACGTCCGCTGGTATGTTGCTGGCGGCTGTTGGAACCTTGTGGATGTTTGGGCCACCCGCGGCTGAGCATCTGGCAGCGGCTCTTGTGGATGCGCTATCAATAACACGCATCGAGTCACTTGAAACAAACGACGCAGCGAATTGGCTGCTGGGGTATGCAGGTCGTCTTGCTTTGGCAACTGTCCCACTTTTGCTCGCGATGCTGGTAGCTGGCGTGCTCGTTAATGTGACTCAGACTGGTGTTGTTTTCAGCACTAAGAAAATTGTTCCCAAACTGAGTCACATCAGTCCACTTTCCGGAGTGAAGAAAATTGTTTCACTTCAAGGTGTCGCGAGATTGGGATTTGGACTTTTCAAGGTTGCTGTGATCGCGGTTGTTGCCTTCTTTGCCGTTGCCTATCACGGCGACGCTATTTTGCAAATGGGTGAATTGAGTGTCCCGCAGATAGCATCCTCATTGTTTAGCTGCTTGATTGGAACCTGCGTTTGGATTGGTATGGCATTGTTCGTGTTGGCAATTCTTGAATTTGCATTTCAAAAGTGGAAGCATGAACAGGATCTGATGATGACAGATCAGGAAGTTCGTGATGAGCTGAAAGAAACGGAAGGTGATCCACAGGTCACTGCCCGAAGAAGAATGGTGCAGCGACAGATGATGATGCAACGCGCTGAAAGTAAAGTGCCAAACGCAGATGTGGTGGTCAGTAATCCGACAGAATTGGCAATTGCGATTCAATACGATCCCTTGACGATGCCTGCGCCAATCGTCGTCGCCAAAGGGGCAGGGGTGTTGGCTCAGAAAATCAGGCGTTTGGCATTGGAGAACGGAATTCCGGTGGTTGAACGCAAACCATTAGCGCAGGTGCTGTACAAAACGGTGGAGGTGGGTGATGTGATACCTGCTGATCACTATCAGGCGGTAGCCGAAGTGCTTCGATATGTGTATCAGTTGCAGGGAAAAGAGATTCCGAAGGCTGCTGCCTGACCCCTGTAGCATGAGGTTTTGAGTGCTGAATAGGGGGGAAGGATGAGTTTGGTGGGATTCTGCTTCGCAAAGCCTCGCACTTCCTGTTCGAAGTGCCGCGCAATGATTCAGAGGATTTTCGAGAACTGGCTTAGATTGCAGTTCAAAAAAAACGAGGAACCGTTGACGTTCACAGGGTCTCTTGCCTAACATGTTGGGATGTGCAACCAAACTCTCAATCTGCTGCTCCTACTAACCGAGCGCCAAACAGGCGGATGATGAGGGTTTGGATAGACCGCTGAGATCTATCGCACGACAAAACAACAAACCCGAGTCGCCCAGCGACTCGGGTTTTTTTGTTCCTGTCGCTGGCTAACAAACAACTGTTCAAAGGTAACACCAGAAATGTCGCATCCGAATCCGGCCTATGCAGCCAACAGCGATGAAACCGGTCAGTCCGAGCCACGAATGATTCGTATTTTCGACACTACTCTCCGCGATGGTGAGCAGTCACCTGGTGCGAGTATGAATCTTGCTGAAAAGCTGGAGGTGGCCCAGGTCTTGGCTGAGATGGGCGTCGACATCATCGAAGCTGGTTTTCCAATCGCATCACCCGGCGACTTTGAAGCAGTGAAGCAGATCGCCCAAACCGTCAGGGGATCAACGATTTGTGGTTTGGCGCGTTGCAGTGACAAAGATATCGATGCTGCGTGGGAGGCAGTCAAGTATGCACCCAGTTCACGCATTCATGTGTTCTTGGCGACCAGTGCGATTCACCGTGAGTTCAAGTTGAGGATGAGTCCGGATGAAATAATCGAGCGGGCCGTTGCTGGGGTAAAACGAGCCGTTGGCTATTGTGACGATGTCGAGTTTTCACCCGAGGATGCCTGTCGCACTGAGAATGACTTTCTGTGCCAGGTTGTTGAAGCAGCGATCGACGCTGGGGCCAAGACCGTAAATATTCCTGATACGGTTGGTTATGCGACACCAGGTGAAATTTATGATCGTTTCCGTATGTTGCAGGAACGCGTGCCGAATATCGGGAAAGCGGTTGTGAGTACGCATTGTCACGATGACCTGGGGATGGCTGTAAGCAACAGCATGGCCGCCGTTGCAGCGGGGGCGGGCCAGATTGAATGCACCATCAATGGAATCGGGGAAAGAGCGGGGAACGCGGCGCTGGAAGAGGTTGTGATGGCGATTCAGACAAGAAATGATTTCTACCGCTGTACGACGAATATCGATTCCAAACGATTGGTACCGGCAAGCCGCTTGGTGAGCAAAACCACCGGAATTCAAGTGCAGAGGAACAAGGCGATTGTCGGGAAGAATGCGTTTGCGCATGAATCGGGAATTCATCAAGATGGCATGCTGAAAGAACGCAGTACTTATGAGATCATGTCGCCTGAAGAGGTGGGGTTCTCCAAGACAGACCTGGTTCTCGGAAAGCACAGTGGCAGAGCGGCATTGGCTGACCGGGCTAAAACACTTGGGTTCACCCTGACAGGTGAGCAGTTGCAGGTTGTTTTTGAGCAGTTCAAGTCATTGGCTGATAAGAAGAAGGAAATCTATGATGGAGACATCATTGCATTGGTGCAGCAGCAAATCAGTGGTAGCGTGGACGAGCAATGGACGCTCGTGGACTATGTCGTGACCAGCGGAAAGTCACGTCAGCCTCGTGTTGAGCTGACCCTGTGCTGCGGTGATAAAGAAGCGACCGAGTGTATTGAATTAGGCGATGGCCCCATTGATGCAGCTTTTTGGGCCGTCGAGAAAATCACAGGAATTGAGCTCGTCTGCAAAGATTTTCGCGTTCGAAGTGCCACGCTCGGGCGTGATGCGATCGGCGAAGTGAACCTTGAGGTTGAGCACAAAGGACGCACTTACCGTGGAGTCGGAGTGAGCACTGACAGTGTGGAGAGCACGATTTTAGCAATGCTCAATGCGATCAATCGGATCATCTCTGAAAAGTCGCTGCCGCAGGATGAGTCAGCGCCTAGCTGAACTCGTCGGAATGGTAGCACCCCTGTCGCTGGCTGGGGCGATTTTCGCATGCGTTGACGATTCGTCCAAGCGTCCGACTATTCCTCAGACGAGGTCGCTCCTTCATCACCATCCGTGGGTGGGAATTTTAGTTCCCCCGTGTTTGGGTCGGGTCGAAGCAGCAATGATTCTTCATCGACCTCGAAGGAATCTTCGCCTCTCAGTATGCGAATGTCCAGATTTGTTGATGGTTCTGCAGTTGTGCCCAGTACATCGCCTACATCCAAAGGCTCTGGATCAATCTCAGATGCCAGTGCATCCGTCGTCGGTTGACGCTGTTCGACAGAGTCATCAAACAGTTGCACGTCGTCCGCGTTGGCCGATTGAATCTCGTCATGGCTGGGAAGAGGGTCCAATTCATCATCGCTGATGATCGCGATCACTTCCGGATGTTCGTTGGATGTGCTTGAATCGTTATTGATGGATTCAGTGGGCGACGGCTCAGCTTGCTTTGTCATGGCGGGCCGCGGAAATATTTCATCCACATTGCTTCGCAGAACTTGGCGTCCTAGTTCGATTGCACGTTCCTCGCTCCAGCCATTTCCTTTTACGAAATGGTCCGTGAGGATGCCAGACAGAATCTGTCGGTACATGTCAAACTTGGGCCAGACAAATTCCAGTTTGTATGCGTCGCTGTAGTAAGCAATCTGCTTTGTTTGTGGGACTGCCTCGAGTCTGGCTGCAGCGTCTCGCGCGATGAACGAAGGTGTGTTGCTGTACCACCAGTGTCCATTCGTAATGACATTCGGAAAAATCCAGGAGTAGCTAACAAGTTCCTGGTTGGTAACACTCGCTAAAACAGAAATGGGGAATTTGACTTGGGGGAATGAGTTAAAGAGTTCGCGATACTGAATCAAGGAAACCCTGCTGTCGTACAGGTCCTGCCCTTGGAACACGCCATCCGGATAGACGCCACGGTTGACGCCGATCATCAAATCAAATGGCAGACCGTACTCATCACATAATTCCGCCAGCGCCCAGAATACACTGCGTGAAAGCGCTGTCTGGTGGGCTGGGTCAGCCATGACCCCATTGAGCAGCACGTCATTCAACGCCGTTGCCGCACGACCATCACTGACACGCGTGGGGGAAAAATCGGGGGGCAACGAGATCGCACATGCACGTGCTCCACGACCGACGAAGTGTTCGAATCTTTGACGCAGTGATTCGCGTAGGTTGGCAAGCGAACCATTCAGTTCGATCCCAGTACATGCGGCCAACCGTTCCCTCGTCGAGGATTTCGAGAGATGGAAAACAAGGTCGTCAGTTCGCAGGCAGGGAATGTATGTGTCACTGTCAAATCCGTCGAGGTCGTCGTCGAAGTCATTGGTCAGGAAAACGGCTTCGACATTACTTTGGTCGAGGACCATCTGAGGCCATTCAGCAAGTTTCATTTGCTTTTCAGATGTTTCGTAAACCTCTTCCCAATTGGACTCATCCAACCGCTCACCAGTGAAACCAAAGAACTTACGGCAAATTTCAACCAGCCACCGATATTGAGCTGTGTTTTCAAGGGGAGAAAGGTTGGTTACCAGTCGTCGGACCAATTCTCGATGGCTGATTCCATCTTCCTCAATTTGTTCTTTGGGCATTCCGGCTGAATGCGCAAGTTCCGTGTAGTAGTGATACCCAAGCAGATCTGCCAGCGTGTTGGATGCTGGTGCATGAGGATTGATATGGGTGTGTGGATCGATCAGGCGAATGGAAGCAATGGCTTCGTAGATGGAATCGCGAACGGTGTCAGTCATGGATGGAATTTTGGCCACGAGTCAGGAAGAGATTGAACCCACATCGGTACGAGTTGCCTGTCACAGGATACAGGTTTCTGGCATCCGGCGGGGTGTCCCGTAACAACAGTTTCTCGACCCGTGGAGGTTCAACAATGGGGGGGAGGAACTCAAACATTCGGATTAGGCATGTTTTGCGTTGTGAAAATGGAAAGGGTTGGTGGCTTTCTTCTGGAATTCATACCATTTCGAGGTCGCTTCTGCGCTACAATGGATTCCTGAGCACGACTCCCTGTCGTGACGATGTGGAGGGTTGTTCTATCAGGAGCGTTCTCACTCCACAGCGTTCTCACTCCATGTCATCCTCTGCGTTTGTCTCTATGAATCAAGACCTACCACCAAGTCGTTCGCATTCTGAACCGGATGATGGTGTCGATGAGTTGGTCTTTCAAATGACGTGTGGCGACGTCCTCGACACAGAAAACATTGCAGATGCGTTGAAAACAAATGTGCTAGGCAAAGGGTCGGAATCTGCGCAACCCGAGAGTGAAGTTGGGCAGCAGATAGAAAGAGACGATTTGTTGAGGGGCAACTCTGCAGTGCAAGCGATGGGAATACACGAGCGGTCTGTCGATGGCTCGTGTGATGAACTAGGTCCCAGCGGCTCTCAGGAGGAATTAGCTCCCATTGGTTTTTACGAATCGCCAAATCATCCCAAGTTAAGGGTGGGTCATGATGAGCCTGTGGATCGTTCGCAGTCAGATGTGGAGATGCAACTGGGGGCAGGTGGGCATGCTGAGCCGGTGACTGGACGCAATGGCATCCCTCAGGACCCGTTGAGACAAAGTTTGTTTTTGCTGGCGACAATGGCAGTGCTGCTGCTGGCGGCTCGCTACTTTGTACCTCGTATCGTTGAGGAGATCCGATACAGTTGGCATCGAGGAGAACTTCGAGCCGAGTATGAATCGGGATCAGAGGGCTTGCGAAACGTCTCGCTTGACACGTTGAGCAGAGCGTACCAAATGGTTACCTCAACTGTTGGGCCTAGTGTTGTGCACATTGATGTGAAGCAGCCATCAGCACTTGCCGATATCAAAATTCAGGGGAAGTTAATCCCCCTCTACCAACCACAAAGCGATCAAGGTAGTGGGGTGATCGTCGCTGACAATGGATACGTGCTCACGAATCGCCACGTCATTGACGGCGGTGAGGAAATTTATGTGACGCTGGGAGATGGTCGTCGCCTGAGTGCTGCCATCATTGGTACAGACAAGCAGACGGATTTGGCTGTTTTGAAGGTCGACGCTGTTGATTTGATTCCGATCGCTTGGGGCGACAGTGATCGTTGCCGAGTGGGGTCGCCGGTGTGGGCTGTGGGTAGCCCATTTGGCTTGGACCAAACAGTCACATTTGGAATTCTAAGTGGGAAGCACCGGATGGTTGAAGACAGCACACACTACCAGGACTTCATGCAAAGCGATGTCGCGGTGAACCCCGGCAACAGTGGTGGTCCGCTTGTCGACGCTCGTGGATCGCTGGTGGGCATTAACACCGCCATCGTTGGTGAGAGTTATCAGGGGGTAAGTTTTGCTGTTCCAAGTAATGTCGCGAAACAGGTTTATGAGCGTCTGAAGGAGATTGGTCGCGTTGATCGGGGCTGGTTGGGAGTGCGGCTCAGTGAGGTTGAGGATGAAAATCTTATTGGCGACAATCTCCAGATGCGTGGAGCAGTCGTTAGTGGTTTGACAAATGAAAATTCACCAGCCGCCCTCGCCGGATTAAAGCTTGGCGATCACATCCTCACGGTCGATGGCGAAGTTGTCAGAGATCTACCTCATCTGATGCGTTTGATTGGTGGTTCATTGGCGGGGACTGATATCACGCTGGAACTGGTGAGGCAGGGTAGGCCGCTCACGGTAACGGTTGTACTGGGAGCGCGTCCTGATCTCCTCAACCAACCTTAGTGCGTAACCTTAGCGGGCAACCAAGGCTTTTCGCCTGTCTGGGGTATTCTGTCATCCAAATGTTTCGAGTGTCGCCTGAACGTTGCTGAGGGAACTAGGTCGCTGCTGAATTTGGGTCGGACAGCTCCCTGACCCGTGAAAATCCGTATCTTCGTTATGAAATTCGATCACTTGCCGCCTGACACCTTCTTCAAATGGGGGGATACCAAGTAAGATAGAGGGCGGCTGTAGCATGAGTATGATCTGCTTGCCGGACTTTGTTGACAGCTGAGATTTTCCTCGTCATGTCGATTTTGTTGAATGTTTCAAGTTCTCGTTGGATCTCTATCAATGCGTTTGTTTGCTTTATTTGTGTGTATGATTTCGGTCTCCTGCTTTCAGTGTGCTGATGCGGTAGAGGCATTGAAAACTGAACCAGGGATAGCGAAAGAAAAACCAGCATCAGGGCCAAGTGTTCAAGTTCCCGCGGGATTCATGGTTCCGTACACGGTCGCAATCTCAGGCACCGATGTCACTTTCCGCATGATTCCTGTACCTGGTGGAAAGTGCAAAATTGGTAGTCCTGAAAGTGAGTCGGATCGTGGCGATGATGAAGGGCCTCAGCTTGAGGTTACCGTCGACCCGATGTGGGTTGCAGAGAAGGAGGTCAGCTGGGCTGAGTACAAAGAGTTCATGAACCTGTACCACATCTTCAAGGATTTTGAGGGTCGAGGATTCCGCGTTGTGGATGTCAACGCTGTCGATGCCATCACAGCACCAACGCCGCTTTACGACCCCAGTTACACCTACGAGTATGGTGAAGAACTCAACCAGCCAGCGGTCTCCATGACTCAGTATTCAGCTCAGCAATACACTAAGTGGCTGAGTCGAGTTTTGGGCCAGCAGTTCAGACTTCCAACCGAAGCTGAATGGGAGTACGCATGTCGTGCGAACACCGACACTGCTTACAGCTGGGGGGACAGTTCCGATGATATCGACGACTACGCTTGGTACTTTGACAATGCAGAAGACGGAACGTTACCAGTGGGTACCAAGAAGCCCAATGGATTTGGCCTTTTTGATATGCACGGCAGTGTTGCCGAATTGACTGTCAATGCGTACACCGAGGACGGGTACAAAGAATTCAACCATGGAAAACCTCTCAATGCAACTGAAGTTGTTGTGTGGCCCGAAACATCTTCTCCCGTTGTCATTCGCGGGGGATCTTGGGAAATGGATCCGGAACAGCTTCGAAGCGCATCTCGTCTCTCCTCTGATGACGAAGAGTGGAAGGAAGAGGATCCCAACTTTCCCAAGAGTCCTTGGTGGTTCACGAATGATCCTGCTCGAGGTATCGGATTCCGCGTGTTCCGTTCTTACGAGCCACTTTCTGACCAAGCGATTCGGAATTTCTGGAAGGCAAATTCCGAGGATGTGGTAGACGACGTAGAAGCTCGCCTGCTGGGTGGTCGAGGTGTTGTTGGGCAAGTAGATGAAACTTTGCCAGAGGCAATCAAGAATTTGAAATGAGATAGAAGTTCGATTGCCACTTATTGAGTGTCGATGGCGTTTCTTTGTCAATTGAAGTGCAAAGTACAGCGCGTTGATTCACGTTACCTTCATCCTTTTTGACCCACGCAGAATTGTGTACGAAACCATAGCACTTGTTGGAGCGACGGGAGCCGTCGGTCGGATTGTTCTTGAGCAACTTGTGAAGCGAGAGTTCCCTTATAGACGCCTCAAACTCTTGGCGTCTGAAAGATCGGTAGGGCGTGAGGTCCGCGTTGGTGGGGAAACTATCACCGTCGAATTGCTGGAGCCAGGCGCGTTTAAAGAGATTGACCTGGTGATCGCAAGCACGCCCGATGAGGTCTCAGCGGAATTCGCACCGTGGGCTGTGGAAGAAGGAGCTGTCGTTGTAGATGAAAGCGGCTACTGGCGAATGGATCCGACGGTTCCGTTGGTCATTCCTGAAGTGAACCCAGAGGCGGTAGAGTCACACGCGGGAATCATTGCCAGCCCAAACTGCAGTACGACCCAAATGGTGGTTGCGCTTGCTCCCTTGCACAAGGCAGCAAAAGTGAAACGCGTGATTGTGAGTACGTATCAGGCAACCAGCGGGGCAGGCCTCGCTGGGAATGAGGAGTTGCATGATAGCGTTCGTAGTGCGCTTGCTGGGCAGGTGCATCCGCCCAGCACATTTCAGTACCCTGTCGGATTTAATCTGATACCACAGATCGGATCTGAAAAATATAGGGGCTACACCAGCGAGGAAATGAAAATGGTGTATGAGACGCAGAAAATAATGGGTGATGAGAATATTCAGGTCTGTCCAACGTGCGTGCGGGTTCCGGTGACCATTGGCCATAGCGAATCCATTCTTGTTGAAACAGAAGAATCATTGTCGGTGGAAGAGGCTCGCGAATTGTTTCACAATGCCGAAGGTGTGACGGTCGTTGATGATCTGGACAGTCAGCAGTATCCCATGCCTCGCGATTGTGATGGAAAAGATGATGTGTTTGTTGGACGGATTCGGGAAGATCTTAGTTGTAGCAACGGTATTGCATTCTGGTGTGTCAGCGACAACCTTCGAAAGGGTGCTGCAACCAACGCTGTTCAGATCGCAGAGTTGTTGGTCAAGCGTTCGGCAGCGTCGAGCGAAAAGTCGTAATCCAGCATGAATGCAAACGTGACTCGTTCTTTCAAGTTGACGATTGCATATGACGGTACCAGTTTCTCTGGGTGGCAGGTGCAGCCCAATCAGCCGACCATCCAAGGGTATCTACAGGACGCATTGAAACGCCTGACCGGTGACCAGATCCAGGTGATTGGAAGCGGGCGTACTGACGCAGGTGTGCACGCTCGTGGGCAAGTTGCCAGTTGCAGTCTTGTCTGGCGTGACTCCCCGGACCATTTATTACGTGCGTTGAATACGCAACTGCCTGATTCGATTGTGGTTTGTGCAGCGGAGGAAGCCTGCGAGGGGTTTCATGCGATCCGCCATGCGATCGGGAAACGCTATCGTTACCAACTGAAGATTGGTGGCGTCAGGGATGTGTTTGACTACCGCTATCACTGGCATCTTCATAGCAAACTCAACCTGGGTCAAATGCGTCTGGCGGCTCAGCGTCTGGTAGGTGAACGCGACTTCAAAAGTTTCCAGGCTACTGGAGCTGACCGAAAAACAACCGTCCGAAATGTTCGAGCCTGTGATGTGATTGTTCCTTCGGTGATCGATGCCAATGCAACCTATCTTTCTATCGAAGTGGAAGCTGATGGTTTCCTTTACAACATGGTTCGGAATATCGTCGGCACTTTGGTTGAGGTTGGCCGTGGCAAACAGACGGTGAAGTGGATTGATCACGTTCTCGCTGCTCATGACCGTGATGTAGCGGGGCCGACAGCGCCGGCGTGTGGCCTGTTTTTATTGTGGGTGGATTACCCGGATTCTGTTTTGAAATCACATCGATGAACAGGGTTGTTCATCGATGTGATTTTGTGACAAATGAAGACATTTAAGGAAATGATCTTTGCTTCATCGCAAGTTAACAGAAACTTCAAATGCAACGGTGTAAATACCCGCGTTTCCGGCCCGCAACGGATTCTTCAAGGCTAAGCAATCTTGGTGACGATTGTTAGACTATAGCTTGATGCTGTGCAGCGATTTTGTTTGCCAGCACTTGAATTGACTCTCATTGATGCGACATGCAAGTGCAAGCCGAAGCCACATCCCTGCTTGATGATCTTACTCGCTCGTTTGTGAAACGATCACTGGGCGCGGGCCTGTTGGAATTAGATGACATTAAGAAAGTCATTGCGTCTCTACTTGCTTCCAATCAGCCTTTCACGCCGGAAAGTCTTGCCGAAGGTTTGGTCGGGGCAGGTCTGCTTACGAAGTGGCAGGCCGCCAAACTGCTTGCAGGAAAAACTGGTGGCTTTTATCTCGGAAGTTACAAGCTGTTGCGACCCTTGGGCAAGGGTGGCATGGGGGTGGTGTATCTTGCTGAACACCATGTGATGAAGCGTTTGATGGCGCTGAAAATCCTACCACCGGAAGCCAGTACTGATAGGCGGCGGATCGCGCTCTTTAAGTCAGAAGCGCGAGCATGCGCTCAGTTGGATCATCCGAATATTGTTCGCGCTTACGATTTTGCCGAGAGCGGTGAAAAGCTTTACATCGTTATGGAATATGTTGACGGGATAGACATGCACCTGGCAGTGCAGAGAGACGGTGTCATGACTTTGGCGGATACTATCGATGCATTGATGCAGGCAACACTCGGCCTGGCTCATGCCCATGAAAGAGGCATCGTTCACAGGGATATTAAACCCTCCAACTTTTTGGTCCGTACTGATGGTGTTGTCAAACTGAGTGATCTCGGATTAGCTCGGATAGGTGTGGGAGAGACTGGTGAGCCAATCAGAAAAAAACTAATGGGGACAACTGACTTCATTTCACCTGAACAGGCGATCAACGGAAAAACGGTGGATTTTACTGCCGATATTTACTCTCTTGGTTGCACCGTTTTCTACATGTTGACCGGACGTCCGCCGTTCACTGGAACGGCTGCTGAGCGGCTTGCAAAACACCAGACAATTCCGACCCCTGATGTGCGTGAATGGCGTCCAGATTGCCCACAGTCGCTTGTGGATTTGATTGAACGTATGACAGCGAAAAGACCTCAGGACAGGCCGAAGTCTGCAGTCGAGTTGCTTTCGCAAGTTCAGCGATTGGCACCTGTCTCCGATGGTGTTTCATCGAGAAAAATTGGGCGGCATGTCGTACCCGCAAGTGACACAGCAGTGGATGAGTCTTTCTCGGAAGTTACTTGCGAGAACAGTTCACTCTCTTCAGATGCGGAGATTGCTCCGTTGACGCAACTTGATGAGTTCGATTTTACGAATTTGCAGGTGAATGATGATGTTGTCGATGCAACGAATCAACTTCAAGGGTCAGTCAAGCAATTTCCAGCACAAAGTACCGTCATGCCATTTGCGAAAAATGAGACTGGGTGTGTCAAGGAACTTGGACGCGTCAAGGAAAAAACGGCTTCACTTGATGCCAGTTCCCGTCAGGCTTTGTTGTTGGGGTTTGGGTTGGCTGTCGCGATCGTTGCGCTGATTGCCGTCATTGTGGTTGTTGTCCATACCTTCATGCGGCCTGAGGCTGACGGGCTGATAAGGTTGAAGGCAACAGAAAGTGGAAAAAAGATCATCGTCGTGGATCAATAAATCGTGTTGATAGAGATTCGTAGGGATGTGGAAATCAAGTGATCCGAATAACAAGTCCTGAGTTAAAGATGGTTCGAATCGTCTTGGCTGTGGGTAGCCGTGCTGGATTGGCGGCACCGTTGCAGACTGGGTACTACATGATTGGTCGCCACAAGGAATGCCAGATTCGTCCGAAAAGCCGTTCTGTCAGTCGGCGGCACTGCTTGTTGCACAACGAGGATGGTGTTCTCCGCTTGTTCGATTTGAATAGTACGGCTGGTACGTTTAAGAACGACAAGCGTGTGGAGTCTGGCAAGTGGCATGAGGTGGGTGATCGCGATGAAGTGCGTTGTGGCAAGGTGCTCTTTGTTGTCGCGTTCGGCGTTGCTGACGTTCCAGCGAACTTGGAGGAAGTTGAGGGGAGGCGTCAAGATTTCGAGCGAAGTGATACACAAAGTGATAAATCCATTCTTCGTGGAACTGCGTGGCAGGATGTTGATGTAGCAGGCTTCTTGGAGTCGGAAGATCAAGTTGATCGAGAAATCCGTTATCAGAATATTCGGTCTTCAGAGATCACTGCCCATCATGAGGTGGAATTCGAGATCGAGACTCAAGCAGAACAAGAAGAGGTGACTTCCGAGAACCATTCTGTGAAAGGGGGCAGTGAAAAGGTAAAGAAGGAAGAGAAAATCGCAGCTAAAAACAACCAATTCTCGGGCAAGATTCGACCTATGAAATCAGCCAAGAAATCTGGCTTGGCTGCATGGTCAGTTGGGCAGGGTGATCTGTTGGAACGGGGTAAGATTGCCGGCCTGACTTTTCTTGCTGCCACGGTGCTTACGTTCTTTTGTTACAATATTTACAGTTTCTATTCGGGTCCCGAGGCTAAAGTGCTGCAAGAGATAGATTGAGTCTTGGCAGATGGCTTGCTCTTCGTACGCCATTGGGGCGTGTGCATGACGAGGGCTGACACATCTCAGAATTCGTTCTGTTCTCTTGGCTTAAAAGTGGCGGGGCGCAATTGGCACTTGTGAAACTGACGCTGGTGTTCATCTGAGGGTGCCAGTGGACAATCAAATGGAACTGTTCCTGATTGCGATTTTGTCGCCCGGGATGATGTGATAGGCACACGGATCCATGCTACTCTGCGTGTCATTAGTCTCTCCGAGAGAACTTGGGGAATCTTAGTGGTGTCTTTGGCTTGACGTCAGGAGTTTGGCTGTTGTCTCTATTATTGTTGATCGACGGATACAACGTCCTCGCACCAGTTGCGGCACCGAATCGAGATCCTGATGGTCGGTGGTTGCAAAGAGAGCGAATGAACCTGATTCGTAGGTTGGTGGATCATCTAACTGACTTGCAACGCGAAAACACGTGTGTTGTCTTTGATGCAGCAAAACCACCCAAGGGTCGACCCAGCAGTTTTCTGGTGGAAGGCGTTTCGGTATGTTTCGCTATCGAACATGCGGAAGCGGATGACTTGCTCGAAGAGATGATCGCGTCACACACAGCACCACGGAATTTGATGGTCGTGTCATCAGATCACCGAGTTCAGGCTGCCGCAAAGCGTCGTGGTTGTGGATTTTGTGATTCGCAAACTTGGCTGGACGATTTGTTGGATGGCAAGGTGGCGTCAGCTTGTAAGTCAAATCAGCAGGCAGAGCAGGGCAGGGCAGGCGATGGAGCCGAAAAGCCCAATCGTGTTGTTAGCGAACAACAGGTGGATGCCTGGCTGAAGGAGTTTGGCTTTTAGCGGGCGTGGAAAGGGCCTGTGGGCGTACAAGACAGCATGAAAGCAGTTTTGTTTTCGCGCTGACAGGTTTGGCAGTTTGCATCAATCGGTGCTCAGCCATTGCTCAATCACTACGCTGCGTCAGTGGGGTGATTTTTCCCGCTGCTGGCATTGAAGCGGCATTTGTTGGGTTTTTGCAATGTTCCGCGACTGATTGCCGCTGTCGGGTTGTCGCAACCTTCCCGATTGAACACTGGAAGTTTAGAATCCTCGCTGTTCGTTTACCCCATGGCTGAGCTGTTGTGCCAGCCCGTAGTTTTTTCAGGATAGGAAGCATCAACATGAGCGTTAACGCCGCCGCTCAACGAGCCTTTAATTTCTCAGCGGGGCCCGCTGCCCTGCCGTTGCCAGTCCTGCAGCAGGTTCAGGAAGAGTTCCTCTGTTTACCAGGGGCGGGGGCCTCATTGTTGGAACTGAGCCACCGCGGCAAGCCCTTTGTGGGCATCATCGAGGAAGCGGAGGCAACGCTTCGTTCACTTTTAGGTGTATCTGATGATTACGCGGTGCTTTTCCTGCAAGGTGGGGCCGCGCTGCAGTTTTCCATGATTCCTGCGAACTTGCTGCGTGGCACTGAAGCCACGGCGCAGTACCTGCTGACTGGTTCTTGGGGGAAAAAAGCCATTGTCGAAGGGCGGAAGGAAGGCAGCGTCGAGGCAATTTACGACGCCAAAGATTCCAATTACGACCGGGTTCCTTCTGCAGGTGATTTTAAGGTTCGCGATGACGCGGCCTACCTCTACTACTGCAGCAATGAGACGATTCAAGGTGTACAGTTTCCTACTGAGCCGGACTGTCCCGAGACAGTTCCTCTCATCAGCGATGCCTCAAGCGATTTCCTTTGCCGCCCATTGCCCATCAACAAATATGGGCTGATTTATGCTTGTGCGCAAAAAAATGCCGGACCGGCAGGAGTCACCGTTGTGGTGGTGCGGCGTGATTTGTTGGACCGTGGCAGCGAGTCGTTGCCAGGCTATCTTCAGTACCGCAACCATGCCGCAGGTGGGTCAATGTGGAACACGCCACCAACTTTTGCAATTTACGTCTTGGGGAAGGTGGCTCGGTGGTTGGCAGAAGACATTGGTGGGTTAGAGGCCATGGAAAAGCAGAATCTGGAAAAGTCACAGTTGGTTTATGATGCCATCGATACCAATGCTGGGTTCTACAAAGGCCATGCCGTACCAGAATGCCGTTCCTTGATGAACGTGACCTTCACACTGCCCAACGATGAATTGCAAAATCGGTTCATTGAAGAGGCCGCCGAGCACTCGTTGGTGAGTCTGAAGGGGCATCGTAGTGTCGGTGGTATCCGTGCAAGCATCTACAACGCAATGCCGCGAGAAGGTGCTGAAGCTCTTGCAAATTTCATGACGGATTTTGCTGCTAGAAATGGCTGAGCCAATTCGCAGTGTGTGCCCGTTCTCATCTTTTTCAATTAACTTAAAGTAACCAGTCGTCTCATGTACAAAATCCTCACCTTGAACAATATTTCCGTCAAAGGGCTGCAGCGTCTGCCACGTGAGAATTATGAGGTTGCATCAGAGGTCAGTCATCCCGATGCCGTGCTACTACGGTCGTACAAGATGCACGACATGGATATTCCAGAAAGCGTTGCTGCAATTGGAAGGGCCGGAGCCGGAGTAAATAATATCCCGGTCGAGAAAATGACCAAGTTGGGCGTTCCTGTATTCAATGCTCCAGGTGCCAATGCCAACGCTGTGAAGGAACTAGTTTTGGCTGGTTTATTGATGGCGTCTCGAAACATCAATGGAGCTATGAAATTCGCTGATGGTCTAGGCGGAACTGATGCAGAGATCTCTACAGCTGTTGAATCAGGCAAGAAGAACTTTGTGGGTTCAGAATTGCCTTCCAAAACGCTGGGTGTGATTGGACTCGGTGCTATCGGTTTGCGGGTTGCTAACGCGGCGTTGTCGTTGGGTATGAAAGTGGTTGGTTACGATCCACTGATCTCCGTGCAAAGCGCTTGGCAGCTTTCAAGCGGTGTGGAAAAGGCAGTCAGTATCGATCATTTGTTCAGCCAATGTGATGCAATTTCTGTGCATGTTCCACTGTTGGACGCAACGCGAGGTTTGGCAAGTGCTGAACGAATCGCGATGATGCCAAAAGGTGGCATACTGGTGAATCTTGCCCGCGGAGGGATTTGTGATGACGAAGCTGTCTTGGCTGCATTGGACAGCGGGCATCTGCACTCCTACGTGATTGATTTTCCGACTGGTGAGTTGCTGAAACACTCAAAAGTAATCTCATTTCCTCACTTGGGTGCCTCCACCGCGGAAGCCGAAGAAAATTGCGCGGTGATGGTGGCAGACAGTGTGCGTGAGTTTCTGGAAGATGGAACTGTGCGGAATTCTGTAAACTTTCCCGAAGCCGTCATGCCGCGGAATGGTGGTAGCCGAATCACAATCGCTAATGCGAACGTGCCAAATATGGTCGGCCAGATTTCCACCATTCTCGCTGAATCTCAGCTGAACATCGCTGATCTGCTGAACAAGTCACGAGGGGACGTCGCCTATACCATCATCGATCTGGATGATGATATCAGCGAGGCGACACTGGACGCGATTCGAGCAATTGAAGGTGTTCTCGCACTGCGTTATCTGCCTCGTAAGTGCTAGTTCCGCCTCCACTGCCAATCTTGGACCAGAGGTGGATTTCGTCTGTTGCGAAGCACGTCTGCTAGATGCGATTTTCCCAAGCAGTGAGCTTGGAATCCGGTCGTCGCCGTTCCTGCTCTGGTTCAGGTTATCATAGGAGCATTCTGTTTCGAATTTTCCTGTAACCGGTGTGATGATAATGGTGCATGTGCGATTACTGTGGCTAGTTCTCGGTCTGGTCCTTGTTACCTACCGTGGCAAAGCAGACGAATTGCCGAGTACAAAACTATCCAATCAGCCGCATGTAGTAATGCTTGTAGCTGAACGAGAGTATGAAACGATGCAGTCGTTGAAGCAATTCTCGAAGGATCAAAAGAAAGCCTTTCGTTTTACGATCGTGGCAGAGGATTCCAATGATCGGAATCGATTGATTGGGCTCGATAGTCTGCAAACTGCTGATCTGATGCTGGTAAGCGTACGTCGACGGACGCTGCCATCGGATCAGTTGGCTTTGATTCGTAAATTTATCTCACAAGGTAAGCCCGTCATTGGGATTCGCACTGCGAGTCACGCTTTCTCATTACGCAACAAAAAGCCGCCCGAGGGCAGAGCGGACTGGCAGGATTTTGACCAAGTCGTATTCGGTGGAAATTACACGAATCACTACGGGAACGATTTGCAAGTTAAACTGAGCTTTGCAGATGCCGGATTGAAACACTCGATCGTGAAGGGGATCGATGTAGAAAAGAGTTATTTAACTTCGAGTTCTTTGTATCGGGTCTCACCATTAATGAAGGGAGCCAACGTCTTGATGCGAGGGCAGGTGAAAGGGCATCCTGCCGAGCCAGTCGCATGGACTTACAGACGTACTGATGGTGGGAAATCGTTTTATACGTCACTGGGTAATACCGAAGATTTTCAAGGTCTGTTGTTACCAGCACTCTTGGAAAACGCGATGGTGTGGGGCTTGAGTAAATAAGCGTGTTAGTCCCGGAGCGTTGTCCGAATATTTGAAAGCAGAATCAGCCTTCGTGTCAGGTATTTATCGCTTTGCGAATCGTGGATAGAGTTGAGAAAAAAATGAAAATGATAAGCTTGTCGTTTCGCGTCCTTGGTTGCCTGTTTCTTGCAGGACAACTGTCTGGTCAATTGTCTGCTCAACAGTCTGAGGATGACCCCAATGTGTTGGTGATCATCACTGATGAGCATAACTTCAGAACACTTGGTTGCTACCGTGAGACGTTGTCTACGGAGCAAGCAGAGATGTGGGGACCTGACTCAATTGTTGAAACACCCAACTTTGATCGTCTCGCAAAAGATGGAATCTTGTGCACGCGAGCCTATGCAACGGCTCCCGTGTGTTCCCCCTGTCGCGCGGCAATGATCACCGGTATGTATCCGCAGAATACGGGTGTGCCGACCAACAACGCTGAATTGCGTGATGACGTTCCGACACTCGCCAAAATTATGGCAAAACAAGGATATCGAACGAGTTTCGTTGGAAAGTGGCATCTGGGTGGTAACGGAAAGCCGGAGTGGGCCCCCAAGATCGATGGCGGATTTCGAAATAAAACCTACATGTTCAATCGTGGGCATTGGAAAAAGTTCGCCCAAACCAAAACTGGTGCAAGAGTCGATGCTTTTGATAAGTCAGGTTCACCAAGTTATGGAGTATCCGATGCTGACGAAGAGTCGTTCTCAACGGACTTTCTCACTGACCGCGCGATTGAGTCGATGGCAGAGGCAGGGGATCAGCCCTTTCTCACGGTTGTGAGTTATCCAGACCCGCATGGCCCAAACACGGTTAGGGCTCCCTATGACCGTATGTATGACCATTTACGATTTCTGCCACCACGGACCTATGGAAGAGATGATGTGGCGACACCAAAGTGGTTAGGCAATGGCAAGAATCATGCGGTTTTTCGCGGTGCACAGATGAGCCAGTACTTTGGAATGGTTAAATGCATCGATGACAATTTGGGTCGCATTTTTGCGGCGTTAGAAAAGAGCGGTAAGCTCGATTCAACCATCATCATGATGACATCTGATCACGGTGATCTTTGTTATGAGCATGATCGTTTGAACAAAGGTAACCCGTATGAGGGATCCGCGCGTGTGCCTATGTTGATTCGGTTCCCCGGGCGTATTGCAGCCGGTCAGACTTACAGGCAACCGATCGGAACGGTCGATGTGACGCCAACACTTCTTGGATTGGCACAAATCAAAACGGACCATGAATTCGAAGGACGGGATTTGACTGCGCAATTCATCGGCAACGGGGCAGGGGAGGGCAAACAAGTCACTTTTCTTCGTAACTCAGGCACGCAACCACAGTGGGTATGTGCAGTTGATGATCGCTTCAAACTCGTACTATCTGTCAATGATCAGCCTTGGCTGTTTGATGCTGAGCAGGATCCTGATGAGTTGTTGAACTTCTATCGCCGCCCGGGAAGCGGGGAGGCCACCCAGCGGTTGGCCAAAGCTTTGCAACAATACGGAAGGCAAAAAGGCGATGCATACCTGCAGCATCCGGCAATTGTAGCCTCCTTGAAAAAGTGTTTAGCTCTGAAAAACAGTAACCGCTGACGGTCTCAGGCACGCGGGGCTGTGTGCGTGCTGATCCGCGTGCAGCAATGGCATACTGCCCCTGAACCCGGTTGACGTGCTCGCTTGGCGATATCACCGCGCTGCAAGGTGAAGGGCAGGGGAGTGTCGTCGTTTTTTTCTGTTGCCATCGACGAGCCGGGAAAGCTTTCCAGCGACTTAAGTATGTTGTCTTGGGGTGTGCAGTGAAACTGCATGTGAAACCGACGAATTAGACGTGGCTTCCTCTCTGGACCCATGCAGGCAAATTCCAGTACTGTCCCACTGCCACGCATGAAGAGTTTATGCGAAAGACAAGGGCGAGGGATTGTAAATGCAATTATTGATGCGCTATCGAGACTTGGTGCTGCCATTAGGCATCATTGGCTGCTTGGTGGTGATCCTTGTTCCATTGCCACCCTTCCTGATGGACATGCTGCTGGCAGCCAACATCACAGTCGGTGTGATTGTGTTGCTGACGACCGTTTATGTGGCGACTCCGTTGGAATTCAGTATCTTTCCATCTTTGTTGCTAGCAACGACTTTGGCTCGTTTGGTGCTGAATGTGGCCACGACACGATTGATTCTGACAGGTGCTGATTCATTCGGAATGGGCGCTGCTGGTGGTGTTATCAAGAGCTTTGGTGAATTTGTTGCTGGTGATAGAATCGAAGTGGGATTGATCATTTTTGTGATCATCGTGCTGATTCAATTCATTGTGATTACGAAGGGTGCCACCCGAATCAGTGAGGTCGCGGCAAGATTCGCTTTGGATGGAATGCCAGGCCGTCAGATGGCGATCGATGCTGACTTGAATGCCGGCCTCATCGATGAAAAAGAAGCTCAACAACGCCGTCAGGAAATCAATGCACAGGCTGACTTCTACGGAGCGATGGATGGTGCCAGTAAGTTCGTCCGTGGGGATGCCATTGCGGGAATTGTGATCACCATCGTGAATGTGATTGGTGGTTTGTATATCGGTGTAATGCAGGCCGGTATGACATTCACTGAGGCAGGAGCACTTTTCACCAAGCTGACGATTGGTGATGGTTTGGTTAGTCAGGTGCCTGCTTTGTTGATTTCACTTGCTGCGGGTCTGTTGGTAACCCGCAGTGCTCAAAAGGCTAATCTGCCAGTCCAGTTTTTGCAGCAGTTGCTTGGGAATCCTAAGGCTTTGGCGGTGGCTGGTGGTTTTCTGACACTTTTGATCGTAACGAATTTACCAGCGATCCCCATGGCAACGCTCGGATTAGGTTGCATTGGTTTGGCTGTGGTGATGAATCGACAGACAACACGTCGTCAGGATGCTGAGGCAGAACAGGCTGAGGCTGAGAAGGCTGAAGCTTCCGCGCCTCCACCCAAGAGAGTTGAGGATTTTCTCACGATTGACCCGATGGAAATTTCAATCGGATTGGGGTTATTGGGTTTAGCGGATCCAAGTCGCGGTGGCGATCTGATGCAGCGAATCACGGGTGTTCGAAATGCCGTGGCGACGGATCTTGGAATCATTCTTCCCAAAGTCAGAGTGCGGGATGAAATGACTCTTGGGGAACTTGATTACGAAATTCGAATCGAAGGTAGTCAGGTAGCAAAAGCTACTTTGCTACCAAACCAGTTGCTGGCAATTGATAGCGGCCACACGACGGGAGTGATTGAGGGACAACCGACCCGAGATCCCACCTTTGGTGAGCCTGCTGTCTGGATTGATCCTATGAGGCGTGAGCAGGCAGCTATTTATGGTTACATGACTGTAGAGCCCGGCGCAGTGATGGCGACACATCTGCAAGAAATTTCAAAGCGACACGCTGATGAATTGCTTTCAAGAGACGCCACAAAACATTTGATTGATGAATTGAAGGAAGCTTCACCGACGGTTGTTGATGAATTGATTCCGGGAGTCATGAAAGTCAGTGAAGTACAGCAGGTGCTGCATTTGCTGCTGAAGGAAGACATTCCCATTCGCCAGTTGGGGATCATTTTGGAAACGCTGGGCGATTTTGCAGGTAGGACGAAGGATGCTGTCTGGTTGTGTGAGTACGTACGCCATCGACTTGCACGCACAATCTCTTCTCGCTACCGCGACACTGAGGGGCGTTTGCATGTGCTTGCCTTGGATCCTGCCATGGAAGATCGCATTGCAGCGGGAATCGAGCACACAGAACGAGGTTTATTTGTCCGAATGAGCCCTTCTGCCGTAGACCTCACTTGCGAGAAAATTCAAGAAGGGGTTAAGAAGCTTGTTACAGCGGGTCACCCACCTGTCGTATTAGTGAGTCCAAGAATCCGACCAGGTTTGCGACAGATCACGAATGCTTCCATGCCCCGCTTGAAAGTCTTGTCTTACAACGAGATCACGCAGGACACAAAAATCGAATCCTATGGTGTGATTAGCGACCAATGATGTTTGCACCATCCGACGACAATAATCCGAATCACTTGAGAGAACACGATTCACCGATGCACATTCGCACTTTTCGAGCCGCAAACTTGCAGGAGGCCTTGGAGCAGATACGTCAGCAGATGGGGTCTGAGGCTGCCGTTTTGCATACTCGCCAAGTGCGTGATGGCTGGATGGGATGGCTCGGCCGAACCTATGTTGAGGTGACGGCCGGGTTACGAGACGAGGAAGGTGGCATTCCTGTCGACTCAGTCAAGCAGAGTATTGACTCACGAGCTGTGCCGGACATGGAGTCTCGACTTCTCGTCCGCGATGTTCCATCTCTGGCAGACCCCGCTTTGCCACTGCAATTGCAGGCTTATCAGTTGGAATTGCTTTCCGCAGGAGTAGATACGGATACCGTGGATCGCTGGCTGAATACAACGGTCAGTTTTGCGGCAAGTATGGGAGAAGCCGCTACCGGTCCCATGGCTGCTGGAACACCCTGGTTAGAGCATCTGCAACGAACAGTACTCAGGGAGTTGCGCATTGGCAGCCCGATATTGACGCACCCTGGAGAAAGACGCGTGGTTGCACTTGTGGGGCCCACAGGTGTTGGCAAGACCACAACCGTAGCAAAACTTGCGGCTGGATTTCGTATTGAAGCGAAACGGCGGGTGGGGCTGCTGACGATTGACACTTTCCGAATTGCAGCGGTCCAGCAATTGAAGGCGTATGCGGAGATCATGGACTTACCGATGCAGGTTGTTGAAAAGCCTGGCGAAATGCAGCAAGCCCTGGATCGATTGGGTGATGTTGATCTCGTCTTGATTGATACAGCCGGGCGCAGTCCCAAGAGTGACGCCAGAATTGACCAGCTGGTGGAATTGCTTAGAAGCGCGCAGCCCGATGAGACGCACCTTGTGCTGAATGCGACAAGTTCTGCTTCTGCAACTCGCTTGGCGCTTCAAGGATTCGCTCCGGTACGTCCAACGGCAGCGATACTCACCAAGCTGGATGAGGCACCTAATACTGTGGGCGTACTTTCAACGCTCGCCAGCAGTGAGCAATACAGCGGAATTCCATTAAGCTACATCACAAATGGTCAGCAGGTCCCGGATGACATTGCTCCTGCTGAGGCAGAGATGTTGATGGCCCGTCTATTGACGACAAAGGTACCAGTTTCATCTTTAAACGCAGCATAAAATACAAAAAGAGCTAATGCACTGTGCGGCAGCTCGCCGATGAGAGAAAGGAAGTGGCTCGCGCTGAACGAAAACGACTTGAGCGTAATCTTTCAGTGACCGGTTGCTTAACTTAGGAAAAATACTCGCTTGCAACTCATTCCACCAATCAAACTTTGTTCCGCAGCTTCGCAGCCTCACTCGGTGCACTCGCAATGGGATTGGTCGCTTTACGCGGCGCAGTCCTTGGTGAACCGACAGGTAGCGTTGCGTTGGAGGCAATCACGGCCATGGCAGTCTTTGCTGTCGTGGGTGGAATGGTTGGGTGGATCGCGGACACACTGGTCCGCGATGCAGTCGAGCAAGCGTTTCGTAAACGTGTTGAATGGTACCGAGAGGGACTGAGCGACGCGGGACTACTTGAAGAAGGTTTGAAGCGTGATTGAGGGGCTGAGATGTCTCCGATTTCACGTCGACAACAGAACGCGGCGGAGTTTTAGCAGCAAGGAAGCTGTCAAAACTGCAAAGCAAACATGACCGAATAATCGAGTCTTTGACTCGATTGTGCTCCGCGGCAAGACGCCGCGGTATTAATACCCATCACGGAGGATTGGATGGCAGCGACAGCCACAGCCGACAACGAGATCCTGCAAGTCTGGACGACGTTCAAGAAGCTCAACAAGGACTCACTCGATTACGAATCGCTACGCAATCGCCTGGTTGAGCGATACATGCCGCTGGTTCGTTATAACGGAGAGCGAATCTGGCAGCGTCTTCCTGATGGCGTTGAACTGGATGACCTCATCAGCGCGGGAATCTTCGGACTGATGGATGCCATTGATGCGTTCGATATGGAACGCGGCGTCAAGTTTGAAACTTACTGCGTACCTCGTATCCGAGGTGCGATGCTCGATGAGCTTCGCACCATGGACTGGGTTCCACGCCTTGTACGAAGCAAGGCGAGTAAGCTGGCAGTCGCCAAGAAAACTCTGGAGACGAAACTTGGCCGGGCTCCCACCGTCTTGGAAATTTCCGAGCAGATGGAAATGCCAGTCAAGGAAGTTGAGAAAATGCAATCTGATGCCAATGCCGTTGGCGTCGTATCACTGAATAAAAAGTGGTACGAAACAGATAGCTACAAAGATGTCCGAGAGATCGACATTCTCGAAGATAAAAAGGGTGAGGACCCTACTCGTCGCGTTCAGAAGAATGATCTGATGAGGCTAGTCACAAAAGGGCTCAATCGAAATGAGCGATTGATCATTATTTTGTACTACTACGAAGAATTGACAATGAAGGAGATCGGGGCCACCTTGGATCTGTCTGAGTCTCGCGTGAGTCAGATGCACACTTCGATCGTCAATCGGCTGCAGCAGCAGTTGGGTTACCGACGAGTCGAGTTTGGTTCCTGATCAATCTCAGTATCGCTGAATTTGGAATTTTTAGCGTTCTGTCGCATTGGCAGAACGCTTTTTTTTTTGCCGTTCGTTTCAATTCAATGCTTTCACATTGCTATACGTGTTTTCAGCAACCATGCTGTGGGTCTTGCGTTGAGTCATACCAGATGTTGAATGTCTTTCAAGTGATGCGGTGCAATGTTGGCTGTTGTGAACCGTTCTTTGTCATAGGGAGCATGAAGTGAGGATCGCGCACGTTATCACCCGAATGATCATTGGTGGCGCACAGGAAAACACACTTCTCAATTGCCTTGATTTGATTCGGGAATATGACGACGACGTTCTGTTGCTTACTGGGCCAGCTTTGGGCCCTGAAGGTGACCTTCTAAGTCAGGGCAGGGCAGGGGAGTTGCCCGTGAAAGTGTTGCCCAGCTTGCGCCGTGATATTCATCCCAAGTGGGATTGGTTGGCGAATCGTGAAATTGGTAACGCGTTGAAGGATTTCAATGCTGACGTCGTGCATACTCACAGTGCGAAGGGGGGACTGCTGGGGCGCAGAGTCGCGTGGAAACTGAATGTTCCAGCGGTGGTTCATACAATTCATGGTGCGCCGTTTCACCCTTACCAATCATCTTTGGCAAGAGAGTTTTTTAAGAGATGTGAGCGATGGGCTTCTGCTCGGTGCCATCACCTGATTTCAGTTGCTGATGCCATGACGGATTTAATGGTGGGGGCGGGTGTTGCACCTCGGGAAAAATTCACAACGATCTACAGTGGGATGAATGTCGAGCCGTTCACTCGGGCGAAGGAGCATCGTGCCGCGGTACGCAATAAGTACGGATTCGAAGATGAACATGTCGTGATTGGAAAAATCGCCCGTCTGTTTCATCTCAAAGGGCATCAGGATCTGATCAAGGCTGCAGTACCGGTAGTGAAACGCCAACCCAACGTTCGGTTTTTGCTAGTCGGTGATGGGATACTCAGGGAGTCACTGACGAAGCAACTTGAGGAACTCGGGCTATCAAAACATTTTGTCTTTGCGGGACTCGTGCCACCAAGTGAAGTGCCAACACTGCTTGGTGGGATGGATGCACTAGTTCATGCATCTTATCGGGAGGGGTTGGCAAGAGCGTTGCCACAGGCGCTGATTGCTGGTTTGCCTGTCATCAGCTACGACGTTGATGGAGCGAGAGAAGTGACGATTACCGGAGAGACCGGGATTCTTGTTCCAGCTCAGGATGTTCAGGCTCTCTCGCAAGCTCTTGGAAAATTGGCTTCGGACAGCAATCTACGCCAACAATTGGGAGCAGAGGGGCAGCGAAGGTTCACTGAGCAATTCGATCATCGAACGATGACCGCCAGAGTTCGAGAGGTGTATTTGCATCAGATAGCGAGAAATTGAATCCGTTCGAATACCGCGTATTCTTTCAATTTCCGGCGTTTCAGCCGTTTGTTGAGTCGATTTGACGCCAGATTCGTCGATCAGAGGAAGTAGTGCAGGGCAGGGGGGCGTAAAAGTCTGACGAGCGTTTTGGGATTGTTTGGACTGGGGTGGCCTTTCGGATTTCCAATTTTCTCAAGTATCATAGAGGCACGTGGGGCAGATTGGGCCAGTCTGCGTTATCAGGCTCAGCGTTCCCCGTTTCGATCCCCGGCATCCGAAAGACAACATGACCAAGAGTCGCGATTTTATTGGCCCTTATCGACTTGCTCGTTTGATTCGAGTGGGAAGCACGGCCGAGGTTTGGGAGGCGATCGAAGAGCATGAACAGGGACGTGTTGCCCTGAAAATGCTCAAGCAGTCGCTGGCGACAAACAAAAGTGAGATTACGCTGCTCAAGCACGAGTACAACGTAGCCAAAGATCTCAAGAGTCCTCGCGTGATCAACGTGATGGAATATCGTGAGGATGCAGGACGTCCCTGTCTGGTGATGGAGTTGTTCAGTGAAATGAACATGAAGCAGGCATTACGTCGTGGTCCTGAGTCACTTGCCTTCATGCTCCACAAAATCATTGAGCAGTCTGCTGAAGGTTTGTACTACATGCACACGAAGAATTGGATTCACCTCGATGTTAAGCCAGACAATTTTCTTGTTGGTCGTGATGGCACAGTTAAGTTGATTGACTTTACGATCGCTGAAAAGAAAAAAGGCGGGTTCGGGAAGCTATTCAAGAGCAAAGTGGCAAAAGGAACTCGTAGTTACATGGCGCCCGAGCAAATCCGGAAGAAAAGGTGCGATGAACGCACGGATGTGTATGCCTTCGGATGTGTTTTGTACGAGCTTTGTACAGGTAAACCGCCGTATACAGGTGATACTCCGAATGACTTGCTCGTGAAACATCTCAATGCCTCGGTCCCAAGTCCGATTGTTCACAATGATAATGTGACTCGTGAGTTCGCTGATTTGGTCAAGAGTATGATGGCGAAGAAATCAGATGGACGACCTGCGTCGATGTGGGAGTTTCTAAAGGTTTTCAGAGGCATACAGATTTTCAGGAAGCGACCACGAAAGCCCGAAATCAGCGTGTTCGATTCGATGCCAAGTTTGAAAGGTGCTGACGATATGCTTCTGAAAGGCAAGCCGGATCCGGGGCTCGACGTAGAGTGATCGCCAGTGAGTGAGTTCACTGTGCGATACTGATGATTGGATTTACAAAAGTAGACAAAAGCCTGAAAGCGATGAGTTGATATGAGTGCCGGTCCAGGATTGGAATTTGAAAACGATATTGCAGATCTCGAGAATCGAATTGCTTTGCTCGAACGGGAAACCGATCGCAGTGGAGATATCGAAAATGAGATTCGGACTCTCAGGTTGGAGTTGGTCAAGCAGTTGCGAGAAACATATGGCTCGCTTGACGCTTGGCAGACTGTGCAGGTCGCACGTCACAAAAATCGGCCTTACACTCGAGATTATCTGAATCTTGCCTTCGATGACTTTGTCGAGTTGCACGGCGATAAACACTTTGGTGATGATCGTGCGATGCTGGCCGGTTTTGCCAAGCTGGATCGTTTCAAAGTATTGGTGTTGGGCCATCAGAAGGGTCGGACCTACAAAGAGCGAGCAGCCTGTCATTTTGGTTGTGCACATCCAGAAGGCTACCGAAAGGCAATGAGCAAGATGCGGCTTGCAGAAAAGTATCAGTTGCCTCTCATCTGCTTCATTGATACGCCTGGGGCTTACCCTGGTATCGGTGCTGAGGAACGAGGGCAGGCTCAAGTGATTGCCGAAAGCATGTTCAAGATGAGCCGTTTGAAAACACCTGTGATTTGTATCGTGATCGGCGAAGGTGGCTCAGGTGGGGCTCTAGGAATTGGCGTCGGTGATCGTGTGGCTATGCTGCAGCATGCGTACTACAGCGTGATCAGCCCTGAAGGATGCGCGGGCATTCTTTGGAAAAGCCATGAGCACGCGCCCAAAGCTGCTGCCGCCTTAAGGTTCACCAGTGATGATCTGTCGCGTCTCGGAGTGGTCGATGATGTGCTTCAAGAGCCTCTGGGTGGTGCTCATCGTGATCACCATCAAATGGCCTCACGCCTGAAGTCGTATCTTTCCCGAACACTTGGGGAACTGGAAACCAAAACCACAGATGAGTTGGTTGATGAGCGTTACGACAAGTTTCGACGCATTGGCGTGTTTCTTGAAGAAACTCAGGCGGGTGCGTGACTTAGCTGGCAAATTTCAGCATTCTCGGAGTTGCGTTTAATAACAGCGCAAATCAATTCATTCGGCTGAATTGTCAATGTTGGCGTGCAGATAGATTTTGGTTTGTAATGACGCTTTGCAACTGCGTTTATGGCTAGGTTGCGATCAGCTTTACCGAGTTGGCGTGGTCGGGGTTGGAGCTTCAGAAATTTGAATCCACCCCATGGCTTTCGGAGCGATGGGCGTGATTCAATATCGATCCAGTTGCAGCCACTGATGACCCTGCGAGTCGCCTGTTGCCTGGACGTTGATGGTGCGATCAAAGCCGCAAGTTTCTGGAAGTGGTGCAATGAGCGAACGCTGTTTTAAGGGTGTTTTTACCGTATATGCAACGTCCGATAATGACCCTTATGTTGTATTCGGTGTGTCGGAAACCTCGTGTTGCAGCGGTTTTGGCTGCTGCCGTTTTCTTCATTACCCTGATGCTAGTTGGTGCATGGGTTCAGGAGAAGCCGTGCTACCTTTGGGCGATGCTGATTAAGAATCTGCTTCGTTGAGTCGCGTGTTCTGCTTTAAAACGAGCGTGTTAAAAGGTCAGCGGTGAGTCGGTGTTCGCTGCTCTTTGGATGCTCAGCGTTGGAAGGCATTGCCACCCGATTGCATGGCTTGCTGGGGAGGCCAAGGCGTGGCGCCGGAAGTTGGTTGAGTCGGCGTGCCGGCGGGTTGGAACGTGCTTCCCAAAGAAGCACCATCTGTGAATTTTGATTTTAGATCCCGAGCACCTTCTGCCATCCATTCTGTGGCGCCTGTGGATTCGCCTTCGGTTTCGTCGAATTTCTTGTTGAACCGATCAAGATAGGGCTGAACCACTTCGTGCAGTTCTTCAGGTATTACTGAATCACTGCGATCGAGCAGGTTTGCAATATAGTTTCCGCTTTTGCTTTGGACGACAGCCTCACGGACTCGTTCACCTGATAAAGTCACCGCAAATAAGGTAATCAATGTGCAGTACAAAGCACCTTTGGCAAGACCGAATAAAGCACCAATCTGGCGATCGAATTCTTTTAATTTCATGCGATCGATGCTGCCGCGAACCATCCGGAAAGCTACCCAGATGAGCAAGGATGTGCCGATGTACAAAATTAGCATCGCAAGGAAGCGATCCCATGGTGGATCTGCTTGGATCGATTCGCTGATGGGTTCACGGTATTTGTAGGCAACGATATAGCTAATCACGATGGAAGCGATGGATGCTAGTTGCCACGCAAAGCCTTTGATCGCACCAAACAAGGTCGCTCCGACGATGACGACGAGCATGATGATGTCATAGGTCTCCATTAATCGCGTCCGTGCAAGAAAGGAGCGGGAACTGAGGGAAGGGCGTTTTTAAATGCAAGCAATAGCGTTATACCCAACGATAATCGGACTATAGCGATAGTGGGTCATCAGTCGTAGGTCAATCGCGTGAGTTTGGAGCCAATTCGGCTTGGCGTGAAGTGATCACTTTTTATATGACTTCACAGAGTTGTTTTGCATTCGTTGCTCAGCTTTTGTTTTGAATTTCTTTGGTACCGCTCCTTTCGTCCCTAGATTTCCTTGGCTGATTTCAAGTCGCATATTACCGGAAGCACCCTGGTCGGCATCGGTTACGGCTATTGGGGTATTGCTACGCAGTCAATGTCGATTGAGAACGGCATGCTCGCGGGTGGTTTGTGTGCCGTTAGCGGGATGCTACCCGATTTGGATAGTGATTCTGGTGTTCCGCTACGAGAGACAAGTATGTTTGTCGCGGCGATTGTTCCCATCTTGATGATCGAGCGTTTCAAGGACCTTGGTTTTTCGCATGAGGGAATGGCATTGGCAGCGATGTTGCTGTACCTAGGAATCAGGTTTGTAGCCATCGAGTTCTTCAAGCGTTATACGGTACACCGTGGGATGTGGCACAGCATTCCTGCTGCGGCATCTGCTGGTTTGTTGGCGTATTTGCTGATGCCATGTCAAAGTGAGGCTGTTCGCATTTACAAGAGTTTAGCCGTCGTGCTTGGCTTTACTGTGCATTTGAGTATGGATGAGATCTGGAGCATTGACATGAGTCATGGCTTTCGATTGAAGAAGTCCTTTGGCACGGCGTTGAAGTTTTTCAGCAAGAGCAAGCTTGGCAACGTCTCAGTCTACGGCAAGCTGTTTATCTTGCTGTGGCTTGCTTGGGGTGATCGTGGAGTCGTTGATCGCATTCGGCATCGCACGCGTCAGGAGCAGACCTACATTGCTCAACCGAGACAAGGGATTGATTTTGAGAAGTGGATGCCTTGGCGTTAAACTCTTTGAAGCATTTTTTGTAAAAGGTTTGTACGCGTGTGCTTTGCGGTTTATGGTTCTCGATCGATAACGATGGTCACAGGGCCATCGTTGGTCAGAGCAACCTTCATGTCTGCACCGAAACTGCCCTGCTCTACCCTGATCCCTTTTGATCGAAGCGCATCGGCATAGTACTCATAAAGCTGTTCAGCTTGTTCAGGCGATGCTGCATCTGTAAATGCTGGGCGACGCCCTTTTTGGCAGTCGGCCAATAATGTGAATTGGCTGACCACGAGTGCTGAGCCGCCTGTCTCAAGCAGAGAGTGGTTCATCTTTCCATTCGCGTCTTCAAAAATCCTTAGGTCAGCAGTCTTGTTTGCCAGCCAATCAGCCTCAACGGTCGTGTCTCCCTGCGCGATCCCTGCCAGGATCAGTAATCCATGGCTGATTTGACCGACTGTATTTTGCTCGACGGTGACAGTTGCTGAGGTGACTCGTTGTAATACAACTCGCATTTTACGACTCGGCACGAGGAAAGACGGTAGAAATGGGTGGTGGATCTGCATTGATGAGTTTTGGCAAGCTCAGTTTCACTTGTTAAACTTTCGATGGCGAGGTGTCTTGCTGTGCGGGCTTTCAGCATCACGTTGGGGAATTCGCCAACAACCCCTGTCAATTTCAATCGCCTCGGCTTTGGTTCTCATCATGCCCTTTCTATTTACATGTCCACATTGCCATACCTCGACGCAGGTGGATGATTGTTACAGCGGTCACGAGGGTACCTGTGTGACGTGTGGCAAGGCGATTCTGATACCAGATTTTGAATCTTCGGGGGAAGAGAGCGTAGCGGCGGGTCGAAAGTACTCTTTACCGATGTTTCTCAGTATAGGGTTTTTCGTAGTGATTCTGATTTGCCTCGGTTTCCTACTGATTCGAACTGGTGGGGATACGATGCAGCGCATGGCAACAAATCGTGTCCGCGCCGAGTCAGTGTCAAACCTGCGAAAAATTGCGGCTGCTCTTAATGCTTATGCCCGCGATCATGGGACGTATCCGCCGCCAGTGGTGACAGTGGGAGCCAATACCCATTCGTGGCGAGTTTTGATTTTGCCCTATCTGAACGAGAATGCTTTGTATGACCAATACGACTTCGATGAGCCTTGGAATTCGGAATCGAACCAGATGTTCGAGTACAGGGCTCCAGCGGTATTCCAAAATCAGAAACAGAACGAGGCACAGTTGCAAAGGTTTGGTTCTCAGTCAGACTATTTCTTGATCACAGGGCCGGGTACGTTGTTTCCGAGTACAGGGCCATTATCTCCTGACCAGATACTCGATGATGCTGGGCAAACATTGCTGGTGGTAGAGGCCAGTCTCATTGGTCAAGGAAGGGTCTCTTGGACAGATCCAGTCGATATCAAGGTCAACACACTGCGGGTAAGCGGCTACGGTGAACTCGGCGGTATCCTTGAAGACGGATTCGCCTTTGCAACCGTGGACGAAAAGGCGCGGTACATGGCAAATTCTACGGATCCGCTCGTGATCAACGCGGTGCTCACTGCCAGTGGCGGTGAGCGTTTGCCCGGTGACATTTTTGACTGAGCTTCGGTTGGCACCATGAAGAATGCGGAATCTCGCAGTTCATGAGGACAAGATGTCTGTTGCGGCATCGTCATATTGCTCACCTTCACGCTCGTCGCAAAGGTGAAGCTGACCAACCTCTAGTATTGGCGTGGCCGAACAGTGCCTTGCACTCGACTGGGCAGTCCTTGGATCCGTAAAAATCCTTCAGCGTCATCCTGATTGTAAGAGCCACCGCCCTCCATGGTGGCAATTTCTGCATCGTACAGGCTGTTGGGGCTACTTCTGGAATCAACGCTGATATTGCCTTTGTAGAGTTTCAGGGTGACTTCACCACTGGTCGTTTTCTGGGCCTCATGAATGAAAGAGAGCAACGCATCCATTTTTGGGGTGTACCAGAAGCCGTAGTAAACCATTTCGGCAACTTCAGGGGCGAGTCTGTCTCTCAAGTGCATGAGATCACGATCCATCGTGAGCTGTTCGACGTACATCAGTGCGTCGTAAAGTACGGTCATCCCTGGGGATTCATAAACACCTCGGCTCTTCATGCCTACAAAGCGATTCTCAACCATATCGATGCGTCCAACACCATTGCGACCAGCGATTTGGTTGAGTTGCTCGACCATTTCCAAAGCTGTGACCGATTGGCCATTCAACGCAACGGGAATTCCTGAGGCGAATCCGATTGTCACCTCTTCGGCCACATCGGGTGCTTCTTGGGGACTCACCCCCATCCCGAAATCGACCATTTCTACCCCATTAACGTCCAATTCTTCGAGTTGTCCAGCTTCGTAACTGATGTGCAGCACGTTCTCGTCGCTGCTGTAGGGTTTCGCGGTTGAAGCTTTGACTGGGATGTTTTTGCTCTCACAATAGGCGATTAATTCGGTGCGACCGGGAAACGCATCGCGGAATTCCTTGATTCGCCAAGGAGCAATCATCTGCACGTTGGGGTCCAAGGCTTCCGCCGCCAGCTGGAATCGGCATTGGTCATTCCCTTTTCCTGTTGCTCCGTGAGCGTAGGCAGTTGCACCCACTTCTCGGGCGACTTGAAGGCAGATTTTGCTGATCAGCGGACGGGCGATCGATGTGCCCAGAAGGTAGATTTGCTCATACTTTGCTTGCCACGCGAGCACGGGGAAGGCGAAATCACGGCACATTTCCTCTCGAGCGTCGATCAATCGCGATGAAACTGCCCCGCCATTGCGAGCCTTTTGCATGATTTCTTCACGATCTTCGCACGGCTGCCCCAGATCCACGTAAACTGCATGGACTTCATAGCCTTGATCTTGGAGCCAACCTAGAATCACCGACGTATCAAGGCCACCGGAGTAAGCAAGTACACAACTTTTCATTACGATATCATCCGCGATTTAATGATGGACTACCCTAGTCTGCACCGCTAATTTGAAATCTGATTCCCCTTCACTGCAACCCGCCCAATGAATCAGCTCTCCCCTGCCCTGCTGGAACTTGTCGCAAGAGCCATGAATGACGATGAATCCCGCCGAGAATTAATAAAACACGTAGAAACATTGAAAAGCTCCGATTCTGCACCTGTTGATGAGCAAACTCACCGGATTGATGGGGCCACCGTTGATCTTGGGCGAGCCGCTCGGTGTGGATTTGGTGAGGTGATTTTTGGGGAAGGAAAATCCGCTGAACTGGTCACCCGGATCATCCAGACGCAGTTGGACCAAGGACAGTCGGCATTTATCACCAGGATCGACAGTGGAGTTGCCTTTCAGGTCCGCCAATCATTCACACACACGCAACATAATCCCGTTGCTCGCACCTTGCGGGTCTCAACCACAGAACTCGGGTCCGCAAAGCCCTTGGCGCCAGAACGGTTGGACCAGACCTTTCACGCTGCCGTCATCACAGCTGGCAGTACGGATCTTGCTGTCGCTGAGGAAGCAATCGAGACTCTGGCTTGGATGGGAATCGATTTTCAGCGATTTGACGATATCGGCGTCGCAGGGCCACAGCGTCTCGCTGCTGCTATTCCGCATCTGAAATCGGCCTCCGCGGTCGTCGTTGTAGCTGGCATGGAAGGAGCATTGCCTGCAGTCGTGGCGGGACACTTGGCCGTTCCAGTCTTCGCTGTACCGACCAGCGTCGGATACGGTGCCAGTCTGGGCGGATTGACACCGTTGATGGGGATGTTGAGCACCTGTACCGCAAACGTGGCCGCGGTCAACATTGATGCTGGTTTCAAAGGTGGCTACATGGCTGGGATCGTAGTTCATCAGCTTGTGAAGAATTTGCAACGGCCCGCAACTTAAGACGGCCCGCAACTTAAGACGGTCCGTAATCTGAGACTTGCCCTTGGAGGAATCAAAATGACTTGTGAGCCTCCGGTGCGTTTGCCAACGCGAAAGGCTTCCGCCCACAAAGGAAATTTTGGGCGTGCCATGCTTTTGGGAGGGTCGCGTGGAATGAGTGGCTCGATTGCCCTTTCTGCGATTGCGTCGTTGCGGGTTGGGGCCGGACTTGTGACCGCTGTGATTCCTGATCGTTGCCTTGAGACTGTCGCATCCTTTCATCCAGGCATCATGACAGTTCCATTGTCAGATGATCTGCAGGGACGATTTGCCTTAGATGCAGCAGTTGCTTTGGGTTCCATTTTGCCAGCCGCTTCGGCGATTGGTTGTGGACCCGGTATGACAACGTGTCCGGGCTCAATCCGAATCGTTGAGCGACTACTGCACTGGAAACGCCCCTGCGTGCTCGATGCTGATGCGATCAATGTTTTGTCATTATTGGAAGGCACGGTTTGGAAACAGCAAGTAGCGGATCGAGCTAAGTCGACCCCACTCATACTCACGCCACATCCGGGTGAGCTGGCTCGTTTAACAGGGGTGGCTGCACGAGATCGCGAAACTCAGATATCGACTGCCACCAAGCTGTGTGATGACCATGGCTTCTTCATGGTGGTCAAAGGAGGGCCAACCGTTGTGGTCGGTCCAGAGGGTGCGTCTTGGCAGAACTCAACGGGCAATCCAGGGATGGCGACAGCGGGAAGTGGTGATGTACTGACAGGCGTCATTACAGCATTGCTTTCTCAAGGCCTCCCGGCATGGGATGCCGCGAGACTTGCGGTCTGGGTGCACGGTCTTGCCGGAGATTTGGCTGAACAGCAGCATGGGCAAGCTGGAATGACTGCGGTTGAAATCTGCGGTTGTTTGCCGCAAGCAGTCAAATTAGCAGTGAGTTGAATTAGCTGAGCTTTGCGGGGGCCCGTCTGATTCAACAGCGACTGCCGGCAAATACTGGGTATATCCTCATTCAAGAAAGTGTAAATTCGCTCGTTTCAATTCGTGGCTGGCGAATCAGCGAGGCTTTGATGCTGGAAATCTTATTCGCGGCAGCCCTACGAAGTTCCGTCGATGTAGTGCATAATTCGTGAACACAGTCCCCTGCCCTGCTCTGCTTTGATCATCGTGACAGCCATCTTTTCTCTCCAAAATGTTTGGCCTCGTGATTCTGAGGGGGGATCTCAGCTATCGGATCTAGACGTACAAGTTGATAGTTACATCGGAGATTCTGATGGTGACTTGAGTAGTATCCAGGGTGGTGTGATCACGATTGGAAATTTCGACGGAGTGCATCGTGGTCATGCGGCGCTGTTGGGGAGAGTCAGAAAGCTTGCGGATCAATTAGGTGGTCCTGCGGTAGCCATGGTGCTCGATCCTCATCCCGCAACCATTCTTCGTCCTGAACTTGCACCTCGGCGACTCACTGAAATCGAGACGCGCGCTGAATTAATGGATCCCTTGGGGATTGATGCGTTGGTCGTATGTCAAACAAGTCGTCAATTTTTAAATCTGACTGCGAAGCAGTTCTTTTCCTCACTCGTACAACAGCGGCTTCAAGCCCAAGCGATGATCGAAGGTCCGAACTTCTTCTTTGGCCGAGATCGTGGTGGTAATATCGCGGTTCTTACCGAGCTGTGTGGTCAGGCGAGTATCCAACTTCAAATTGTTGAGCCGATGCATGCCGGCCCTCAAATGATCAGCAGCACCCGAATTCGAAGGTTGCTTGCCGAGGGAGCCGTAGGTGAGGCAGCCGACTTGTTGGGACATCCTCACACGCTCAGTGGTACTGTGACCCGTGGTGACCAGCGGGGCCGGGAAATAGGTTTTCCTACTGCGAATCTGTCGGGTATCGAGTTAGTGCTTCCAAGGCACGGGGTCTACGCCGGATACCTCGGTACCACCGAGGGAAGACATGCGGCTGCCATCCATGTTGGCCCCAATCCGACTTTTGAATCAAACGGCGATTCGAAAGTTGAAGTCCACGCTCTGGATTACAATGGTGATCTCTATGATCAGCGTGTGCAGGTCGACTTTCTGCATCATGTTCGGGATGTCGTCAAATTTGAGTCACCCGAAGCACTGGTAGCGCAGGTACATCAAGACATCGCACAGATTCGCAGGCTATTATCCTAGGTATTCTGCGATTCATCAGTTTTAAGGATCAAAATGGGCGTCAACTGGAAAGCATTCAAAGATCAGATCAGCTACTACAACAGCTTTGTTCTGGTGAGTCACATTCGACCCGATTGTGATGCTTTGGGCAGCGAATTGGGGATGGCGGAGGTGTTACGCACCGTCGGGAAGACGGTACGCATCATTAATGCGCACAGGACACCTGAAGCCCTGCAATTTCTCGATCCTGCTGGCAATATTGAGGTATTGGGCGACGATGTTGAGCCTGAGGACATCGCTGCTGACTGTATCATGATATTGGACACCAGTGCGTGGGCTCAGTTGGGCGATATGGGCGACGTCATTCGTTCGTCCCGCGCAGACAAGATTGTGATTGATCATCACGTCGGCGAGGATGATCTGAAGGCCACGATGTATAAGGACTACCAAGCAGAGGCAACTGGTCACTTGGTCGTGCAGGCCGCCGATGCCTTGGGTGTCGCGTTAACGCGTTCCATGTCCGTACCATTATTTACTGCGATCGCTACTGACACCGGTTGGTTTCGTTTTGGCAGCGTTACAGCTGAAACCTATCGCACCATTGCACGACTGATTGATGCTGGCGTGGTGCCCTGTGAAGTGTACGGTGACCTGTATGAGCGTGATTCTCTTGGGCGTGTACGTCTGCGGGGTCTAGTGTTGTCTCGGACCAAGGCTGAAATCGACGGCACACTAATGCACACTTATGTTGAGAAAGAAGATTTTGAGGCGATGGGAGCCGCGCCGAACGATACGGAGGATGCCATCAATCTGACACTCAAGGTCAAAGGGGCTGAGGCTGCAGTGATTTTTGTGGGTCAGCTGCGAGGTGGCTTCAAACTTAGTTTTCGCAGTCAGGGAGGAATGGACTGTAATGAAGTCGCTCAGCAATTTGGTGGCGGAGGACACAAAGCTGCTGCAGGCGCTTTTGTTGAGGGCACACTTGACGAAGTTCAGGAGCGAGTGCTGCCAGTTGTCCGAGAGGCAATGCGGGTCGCTCTTGGTCAGTGCTGAAAAGTAGTCAGTGCTGAAAAGCAGGCAGTGACGTAGCAGTCCCCAGTTTCGCCTATCTGATATGGCGGAACAGGTAGGCTTGTTGAGAGGAGAGCGTACTGAGTCTGATTGTCGAGCATCATTGATTCAGTAAGAAACCTGTCAGAGACCAACCATCTTCAGTCGTCTCCGAAAAGCCACCTCCGCTCGGAAGATACTTTTCGATGACGCTCAGGGGTGGCAGGTCGGCAGCATTGATGGACTCGTCAGTATCAGCCTCTTGGTCTTCAAGAAACCGTCGATAAAACGAGGATAGGACAGAGTCGCTGTCCTTGAGTTTGCCCTCGCGGAGAAGGTTGTACTTTGCTCGAAGTGATAGCTTGGTGCGGACAACTCGATCGAGTGCCGGTGAGGCGCAACCAAGTTCTTTGAGTGAGGTCACAATCGCCTTGATTTCCGGTTCATCACCCAGACCAACCTTTTCTCCCGAGCGAATTCGAGTCGCTGTTGATACCAAAAGATCAGGGTCATTAGAGAACATCAGGTATGGGGCTTCTGAATTTGCTTCCTTTTCGATTATCGCGATCGCCCAATGATCCAACAGTGGAGGGCTTTCTTCGATTTCTTCGTCCCCGAGACCAATGTCCAAGTCCCCAAACAAATCTTCATCAAACGCGTCGTCATCACCACCGCGCTGGACACGCCAGATATCAACACCTGGAACTGCGTCCATGATGCTCGCATCAGGTTCAACCTCCATCGCCTTCCTAATTGCCTTGCCGATGGCCTCTGCGTCCGAGATCCGGATCGCGATCAACATTCGTTCGGAATTAAGCTCAGAAGGAAGAGTATTGTCGGTGACCAATATCAACTGATTATCAAGATTTGGCAGCACGTTCTTGGCTATATCGATCTGCGGGCCATCTTCATCATCTCGAATACCTTCGATGATATCTTTGAAAATCTCGTCACCAAAGGCTTCATTCAATAGCGTTTCGGAGGCCCAAAATATCTCCTCAAATCGCAGATTGATTCGGCTGAAACTGGCAGCATCGGAGTGCACCCAAGCCGGAATCGGAGCGAGTGGAGCATTTTCAAACTGTAACATTTTCGCCGCCAATTCGTACTTGCTGGGCTTGTCGGTCACTGGAGGAGCCAAAATTGATCCTCGGTGAAGCAATTGGTACTTCTCACCGGCGAGGGCAACTATGCCGCCAGCCGCTTTGATGGCGTCGAAGCCCTGGTTTTCCAAGAGTTTGACGATGTCGACTTGATTGCCACGATCTACTTCTAGTGACTCCCTCAGTATTCTTGCCATTTGAAATGGTCTCGCGAACCATTCCATTGCAATCGTGCCACCACCACTCTTGACTGGTTCCAAGATCGCCTGACTCGACTTTTTCAGAACGTTCTGAAACTCTTTCAGTTTGACGATGGGTTCTCCGTCACTGTCGCCAGCAATGGTATCAAGAAGGTCTGTCACGACGAGGTCGCGGTCAGCAGCAAGAAGACGTGTTTCATCAAGCGAAATCACGATCTGCTCGACTTTGAGCTGACCAGGTTTGGGTTTGGTGTTGTAGATCCGAACCTGCTGGCCCTGATGCTCAATATCTTTTCGAATCCAGCCCGCAACTTTCAGGTCTTCGTCAAGCTTGTCGATCGCCGTTGTTGCTTCTTTTGTTTTGCCTCGAACATCAGCGATCACACAGAGTGCAAAGGGGCGCCGTTTATCATTCGGAAAGGGCAGCCAACTGATAACAAGTTCACCAGAGGCCATGTTATAGAGGTCTTCGGGACGAACGCCGACCTTATTGTCAAAGGCCTCGAGGTAATTCTTGGCTCGTTCGCGTTGCGCTTCGATGAAGGGCTGCATCGCTTCATCGTCAACCAGCTTTCCAAGGGATGTTTTTTCCCAAGCTTCGCAAAATCTTGGCAGGTTGGGGATTCGCACCATGCCTGCTAAAGAATCTGGCAGCAATTCGATCGCTGATTTGTAGGTTCCGGTCGGTGGGACTTCTTGCCCGCGTACCCCCGTACCACCAGCGCAAAAACCGATAAGGAACACCAGTTTGAAAATGAACCGTCTTTGAATAGTTTTGCTGACGGCTTTGATCCGAGGCAATGAACTAACGAGGTTGTACATTCAAAATCCGATAAAATAAGAAAAGACCCACGCTTTAACGTCAGCGATCGGGCCTCGCTACAGATTACTTAACCCTCGTTTTAGCCCGAAATACCGCCAACTGGCAATCCATCGAGGTAGGCACGCCCCCAAAACCGAGGGGGCTCTCGAAAGCCACTTGAGTAGCTTTGAAGTGATTCAAAGAGCCCTTCGGCGCGAGAAATTCCCGCTTGGGGAACCCTCACTGTCTTGGCGAAGAATGTCATCCTCTACTCTTACTTTCGGCATTTTGTGGGTGTTTGATGCCGGTTCCGTGGTGAAAAACGGAAGATTATGGCGTCAAAGGGAGACGTTTTGCCAATTTCAGGACTTTCGATGGGGTGTGTGAACGCCGCCTACTCACTTCTGCAGTCGGAAATTACATTCAGGCTTCTTGCTCATGTCTGTTCCCATCATCGATTTTCAGGAGTTTGTCGTGTCACGCGATCTTCCCAATATTCTCGCGTCACGGTACGCCAGTGCAGCCATGGTGGACATTTGGGCACCTTCTGGCAAGGTTGTATTAGAGCGTGAATTCTGGATGGCTGTTCTGGAGGCCCAGAGTGATTTGGGGGTCACCGTCGATCAGAAAGTTATCGATGATTATCGCGCTGTAATCGGATCCGTTGACTTAACCTCAATTGATGCTCGAGAGCGTGTGACGAAACATGATGTCAAGGCTAGGATCGAGGAGTTCAACGCACTTGCGGGTCACGAGCACATCCACAAGGGGATGACCTCACGCGATTTGACTGAAAATGTTGAGCAACTGCAAATTCGTTCTGCACTGACGCTGGTAAGGGATCGCAGTGTTGCCGCGTTGGGGCTCATTGCAGAACGGGCCGCTGAAACAGCAGAGTTGGCGATTGCTGGTCGCAGTCACAATGTGCCTGCCCAGGTGACGACGATTGGTAAACGTTTCACCAACATTGCCGAGGAGATTCTTGTGGCGATTCAGCGTCTTGAGGAACTGTTGGCTCGGATACCGTTGCGAGGGATCAAAGGACCTGTGGGCACGCAGCAAGACATGTTGGATCTGTTTCAGGGAGATTCGTTAAAACTCGAACAACTTGATCAGCGGATAGCAGAAAATCTTGGGTTTCAAAGTTGTTTCGATTCTGTCGGTCAGGTCTATCCGAGGTCGCTGGACTTTGACGTTGTATCAGCGTTGGTACAAGTATCATCTGGTCCTGCTAACTTCGCTCGTACATTGCGTTTGATGGCTGGGGCCGAGCTTGCCACAGAGGGCTTCAAACCGGGACAGGTCGGCTCATCGGCAATGCCCCACAAGATGAATGCGAGATCAGCTGAACGTATTGATGGGTTCAGCGTGATTCTGCGTGGATACCTCAGCATGATTGGGGGGCTTGTTGGTGATCAATGGAACGAGGGAGATGTTAGTTGTAGCGTTGTCCGACGGGTTGCAGTCCCCGATGCGTTCCTTGCAATTGATGGGCAGTTGGAGACATTTCTGACTGTGCTGATGGACTTCGGCGCGTATCCAGCAGTCATCGACCGTGAGTTGCGACGGTACTTGCCGTTTCTTGCTACAACCAAAATATTGGTCGCAGCTGTGAAGGCAGGTGTGGGCCGTGAAGCAGCTCATGAAGCCATCAAGGAACATGCGGTTGCTGCTGCATTGGCTATGCGTGAGTCAGGAACTGATGACAATGATTTGATTGAGCGTTTGTCAGCTGACGAGCGGATTCCCATGGATGCTGTGAATTTGCGGGAGGCCATTGGTCACCCCAGTCAGTTCATCGGCAATGCCCCGTTGCAAATTCAAAATGTGCTTCAGAAAATCAACTGTCTGACAGATCGATACCCAGAAGCCGCTGGCTATCGACCTGGTGCAATTCTATAAATCCATGCTTGGTGTTTAACTGCGTTTCAAAGTCAAATTAGCTAATTGACTTGAACTTCAAGCGTTATTACAGCAGCATGTCGAAGCAGGACATTTGAGTGACCACCAGTTTGGCAGTGATTCAAGCTATCGGTGATCTGGGGGTTCGTGAGTCTCGAATGTCGTTCGGCGTTTTTGGCTTATCTGTTCGGTCGCTTTGCACGCGTGATCATAAAGTCGTTCCTGCGCCCTGACTGCATGCTTCTCAGGTTGGCTTCGAACGTAGGAACCGTCAGCTTGCATTTCCCATGAATTGCAGTTGTCCTGAAAGTAGGTGAGAAGTGAATTCATCACTTTTTCGCGGCAGTCAGTGTCATCCACGGGCACCATGATTTCAACTCTTCGGTCAAGATTGCGTGGCATCCAATCTGCGCTGCTGATGAACAGTTCGGAGTCGCCGCCATGCCGAAAATGAATGATTCTTGCATGTTCAAGAAAGTGGTCCACGATGGAAATCACACGAATGGTTTCGCTAAGCCCCGGAACACCGGGGCGCAGACAGCAGACCCCACGGACATTGAGCTGAATTTTTACACCTGCTTGACTGGCCCGATACAAAGCATCGATCACTTCTGTGTCGACCAAAGCGTTGATCTTTGCGACTATTTCTGCCCGTTGTCCCTCGATGCAGCGTTGCGTCTCTGCATTGATAAGGTCGACGATTCGTTTGCGGAGCGTGGTCGGCGCGCTATCCAGATGTCTTAGTTTTTGTGGCTGGCTGGCTCCTGTAACAGCATTGAAAAAGGCTGAGGCGTCGGAGCCCAGTTCTTCGTTACAGGTTAGCAAGGAAACATCACCATATATCGTGGCCGTCACTTCGTTGTAGTTACCAGTTCCAAAGTGCATGTAGCGGACAATGCCTTGCGGTTCACGACGAACAATGATGCAAATTTTGGCATGGGTCTTGAGTCCGCGTATCCCGTAAATGACTTGCACACCTGACTGTTCCATTTCTCGTGCCCATTCGATGTTTCGGGCTTCGTCAAACCTCGCTTTCAATTCGACAATGACCGATATATATTTGCCGTTTTTTGCTGCCCGTTTCAAAGCCGAAACGATCGGGCTGTTGCGGCTAGTGCGATACAACACTTGTTTGATCGCTAGAACATCTGGATCGACGGCCGCCTCTTCGATTAGACGTACGACAGGGTCAAAACTCTCGTAAGGGTGCAGCAGCAGGATGTCTCCGCGGCTGATTGATGAAAACATGTTTTCTGAGGGATCAATCCTCGGGATACGTTGGGGTGGCCATGCGTCATTTCGTAATGCTTCGAAACCCTCCAGGCCATGAAGGGTGAAGAGATAACTAAGGTCCAGTGGTCCGGAAATGGGGTATAAATCCTGACCCCGTAACTGCATTTTTTCTGATAGGAAGGCAAGCATTGCGTCACTTGCGTCGTGGCTATATTCAAGTCGTGTTACACGGGATTGACGTCGACTCTCCAGTACTTCTTCCATGCCGACCATCAGGTCGGAAGCGGCGTCTTCCTGCAACTCGACGTCCGCGTTTCGAGTGATTCGAAACGCAATGCACTCAACGATTTCACGACCGGGGAAGAAATCACTGATGAAGTGTTTGATGAGATCTTCCAGTAACACGTAGGAGTGTCCTTTGTCGGAAGGCATCAGTACAACGCGTGGCACAGTTCTGCCCAGTGGGATGACGGCGAAATCCCAGCGGCTTGCATTGGGATCATCACCAGATTTTTTATCCGCTTTCAAGCGAATGCAAAGATGGACTCCTAAGCCTTGTAGCAAAGGGAATGGGCGTTCCTCAAATATTGCTTGCGGAGAAATCACCGCGAGAACGTCGTTTCGGAAACGGCGTTCGGCAGTATCCTGGCAGCGGTCAGAACAGTCGTTTAAATCGATTCGGTGGATGTCATGTTCGGCAAGCATTGGTTCGAGTGAGTCAGAAAGTGTCTTGTATTGACGATTCGTGAAAACTTCACATCGGTGTGCTACGGCAAGTAATTGTTCACCCACCGTCAAACCTGAGGCATCTCGTACCATGCTGTTTCGCTGGTATTGCATCTGCAAACTGCCTACTCGCACCATCATGAATTCATCTAGATTCGAACTGCTGATGGCCAAGAATTTTGCTCGCTCGAGAAGAGGCAGTGACGGATCTGCAGCTTGGTCGAGCACGCGTTCGTTGAATTCGAGCCAGCTCAGTTCTCGGTTGATGAAGCGATCTGCAGGCAACGGTTCACGATTATCGGAGGCTTTTTTCTGGATCGCTGCTTGCTTTGATTTCACCGGACAATCCGTTTAGGGAGAGAGGGACTCAAAAGAATGTGGTTTGTCAACTATCATCGGTGGACTTGAATGAGCGTGTTGCGATAGGTGGCAACGTTCATTCTTCATTTAATGAGCTTGTCCCCACAGAATACTCGACAACGTGTATTTCCGTTAAGCTCCGACAATCGTACAGAATTTGTTTCTGAGAGTTTTCTATGATGTTTCCTAAATATTTGGTCTTTTTGCTGATTCTTGTTGGATCTATCGTGAGTCCGGTTTCCAAACTGATGGCTTGGGAAGATGAACAGCGAAAGGTTCGAGAACCCGAGGCCGAATTAACTCCTGCAAAAACAGCGGTCGCCAAATTTAACGTCGATTTCAGGGTCGCGATCAAGGCACCGGCAAAGACGAAGCAACTGCGTGTTTGGGTACCGCTGCCACCCAACACTGAAAATCAGATGGTGTCGGATCGTAAGTTTCAGACGTTCCCACGACAGCACCAACCGCAACTCACACATGAGCCTACTTTTGGCAACGAGTTTGCCTATTTTGAAATCAACTCCCCCGAGGGTCCGTTGGAGATACGGCACACATTCACGGCAGAGCTCGCGCAACTTGATTGGGGCGTTGACTATTCCAAAGTTGCTAACACAGCCTCGTGGCCCCGGGCATTCGAGGTGTTTCAAACGCCAGATGTGCGTTCGGAGCGAGCGAAGGACTACACAGAGATCGTGGAGCAGATACAGTCGGTTTCCGACGCAAAGTCGAAGCAGTTCATGAAAGCAATCGAGTGGGTAGACGAGAATATGACCTATGATTCGACCAATGCTTCGCTGACAGCAGATCCAGCTCATGGTTTAATCTATCGCCGAGGACATTGCAGTGATTACCACGGGCTATGTGGTACATTCGCTCGCGAGATTGGTTACCCCTCTCGAGTACTCTACGGACTTCAGATGTTTGATAAAGGATCACCCTCACACTGCAAACTTGAGGTTTTCATGCCACCCTATGGCTGGGTCTCGTATGACCTGAGTGAAACCCAGAAACTTGCGATGAAGGTCGGCAAGGATGAAGAATTGTCATTCGAACAACGAAAGAAAACAGCCGAATTTGTTCGTCAGCGTACTTTAAATGGGTTTCGGGAAAACACTTGGCTGCTCGTCACACGCGGCGAGAATTATCCACTCAAGCCCGCCGCAGCGAATCCTGTTTCGATTGTCCGCACCATCTATGCAGAAGCCGATGGAATACGATTGAAGGAGGGAGCCGCGGTCGAGGCGGGAACTTGGTTGACGATGCAACGTGTGGATGAGGTAGGTGATAACAGCCGTCGTTTTACTACTTTGAAAATGCAGTAGGAACGAGCAGAGTTGTCGAGGTCTAGGCGTCCTTCGGGTCCGCCACAGATGGCCGTGTTGTTTTTGCCTGCGCTTTTATTGCGTCCTGCTCTGAGTCCCTGTGGCTGTTCAGCTCCGCGGATTTTTTCTCGTTGGCTGGCTCACTGTCGGATGTTGCGGGTTCGGGGTCTGATTGAGCACCTGTGAGAATTCTCAGAGCGCGAGGGTAGAAGTCCTTGCCGTAACTCATTTCACCCCCTTGATGTCCCACGGCACCCACCATGCCCGCACAGACGACAAGTCCGACCTTCCACAATTTCGTTAACTTCTCGCTGTCTTTTCTAACGGCGACCAACGCGATTATGGCAAAGACGCTGGAAAAGATCGTAACGACCACTGCACTCCAGCGGTGAGCATCGACTTCTTTTCCCCAATCCATGATGCTCCAATTGCTTCCGTACCCCAGTTCAGGTGCCAATGCCCAGCCCATCAGTGTGGCAGCAATGGAAGAAAGAGCTCCCAGCAGCAGGCAAGCCAGTGGGATTTGCTTGCCAAGTCCAGGCCATTTCAAGCCGAGAACCACAAAGCCAGCACCCAACGTAAACAAAGCAATCGGAAAATGGACGGTTGCTGGATGAAGGAAACCCTGCGCGAACCAGACACGTTCGGGAACGGAAAGTGCATTAGGAGGAGCGGCTTTGACCTGCACACTCTCATCAGAAACAGTGACCCCATCGGGCCAGTTTGCTCCTTCATTAATCCAAACCTGAATCAACGCCAGTTCGGTAACCGAACAAGGTCCACCGTGTGATTTTGGCGGCATGAGCATGTCTTCGTCATCGGTTGTCATGTAGTCGACAAACAGTGTGCTCTCCGCTGCATCACCGGGTTCAATGTAATCCAGCATTATTTCACGATCATCAACACGAAAATCGTTTTTCGCGTCATCGGGGCCGTGGCATTTCAGGCACTGCTTTCGGAGGATAGGAGCGATGTCACGCTTAAATTGCACGAGGTGCCCCTCCGAATCGAGCGTTGCAGCGGGGGACTCTGCCTTATCATTTTGCGCAGCGTTCAACCACTGCGGACTAAAGACAAAAATGACACTTGATGCCAAGATGATGCTCATCAAAGTTGGCTTTCTAGCAAACTTGTGCATGTCAAAAGTGCTTTCGAGGGAGGGGAGTGATTGGGGTGGGTATGGCAAACCCAGCTATCGGAAAAACGCGTTCGGAGCGAGAATGTACCCTGATGGAGCTGGGCGTGCCTGAATCCGATTCATGGGTAAGATGGCAGGTTGGGTTTGTGATCACCATGTCACCATCCCATTGTCGTCTCAGATGTCTTTTTGTTCCAGTGTGAACGTCGCTTTGGTGATCATTTTGGGGATGCGGATAGTGGATTTTTCGCGGTATAGGGCTGTTTTGGATGTTGCACTATTCATGGGAACCGATGGCTGGCTGGGCATCATTGCTTCGCCATGATGCCCGCAAATGCTTTTCCCAGACCCAATGTCTTTATTTCTTTCCTGATATCCACTGATTCTGGTTTTTCTAGCGTCTCCGAAATCTCGTCAGCAACAAGTTGGGCAAACATCTTACGAGCTTCTGCTAGTAACGCTTCCGCCTTGAGTTCATCAATTTGCACCTCCGTTTCCGTCGCGACTTGAATCACAAGCATGCTAGGTGTCGCCTTAGGGTTTGCAGTGGCGCAGTGCAGGACAGAATAGAGGGGACGACTTGGAGTAGCATGTTCAATTCGTTCTAACGCTCGCCACGCTCGTTCCAGTAGCCCTTCACGCCAATAACGTAGCCAGTCTTTGGAATCACTTTGTAGTTGATCGAAATCGATTTCGGGACGTTTGTCTTCAGGGATTTCTTTGAGACGCTTACGAGCAGCTGAGCGAATACTGCGGAGCAGAAAATCTCGAAGTCGGTCATGTTCTTGATCACCAAATCCCGCACTCACAAGGTGAGCAATGATCATTTTCAGGCCCTCGTCGGCCTGTTCTGTCGATTCCAATAAAACTGCGAGTTGGCGGCGCATGGGAGCAAGATAACGCAGGACGAATCCAGCGGCACTGTCGGCTTGCGACCACGCCTGAGAGGTTCGTACCAGTGTGATAGCGCTGGTGTTCGGCGGTGTTGGAGGGGTGGCATCGGGCATACCGTTAGTTTAACCATTCTCACGTGATGCTTGAATATTCGTTCAGCTATTCGTTAGCGGGCATTACGTCGCAGTCGAGGGCGATTTGGTGGAATCCAATGACTTTTCATCCTCGGCCAAGGGCTTCTTGCCAGAGGGTTCTGGTCTAGCAGAGCAGACGCAGGTTCAGTAACCCAGACTTCAATTCACCGTATCTGCCTTGGTTTTCTTTGTGTCCTCGCGATCTACAAGTTCAGAATTGGATTGCAGGTATCTGATTGCGAGTGCAGGAGACTCGTCGGGTTTTCCTTCTTTGGATTTGAAACGTGCTGGCCGGTTGGAATTGGAGGCCGGTATAAAAACGAGAGTGACGGATTTGCCGTTGGCGTCACGAATAAAATCGTCAAGTTCGCGACTCGAAAAACGGACAGCGTCGGACTTGTTTTTGAGGCGATCCTGGGTGTTATCAAAAGAAAGGCGGCCGAGGTACTTTTGGCCGCTGATACCATTTCTGCATGGGGCAGTGTCCCAATTCAAATGCCCCACACCGGTTTCCAGCCATTCTGGTTCGAGGCCATTCATGATCCCGTAAACGGTGAATTCGGTGGGCGTCTGCTGTCCGCCCTGAGCAACGGTGAGTAATGCCATCGCACGATCAAGTTGCCCGGTGTCCTCGGATAGTTTTGAAAGATCAAAACGAAGATAGATATGTTGAGCTGGTGGGGTTGGGCCGCGTGTCCCCTGAATCAGCTTGTTGCCGCCCAAATCATTTTTGTTGTTTTGTTGGACATAGGTGTCTGCTCCCTTACCCCGATGGGTTCTTAGCACTTCGAAGCCGAGAAGGTCAGCCTTGGAGAGATCTTCCTGAATCACGAGGTTGTCGGTGATAGACGCAATCTCATCACCGCTGGGGGTTTGAAGTTGAAATTCGACTTCGTATTCACCCGGGACCAAATTAGTAGTCAGGAATTGCACCTCGAACTCCCGTGAACTGCCGCGTCTGGGAATTTGAGTTGGTGATATCTTTTTCGGAAAAGTTGGTCGTTCGACTCGAGCCACATCGGCCTGTTTTAGCAGGGTCACCAGTTGGACTACCACCTTTGCGTTTGAATTGATGACGCGAGGGTCATCGGCGGTACTAGTGGATTCGTTTGCGATTCGTAGTTTGTAGCGAGCTGCTAGGCCACTCATTACCTTGCGGCTGCCGGCACCGCCATTGATCAGAGTCAATGGTCGCAAAGAGGCTGCAGTGATTTGTTTGGGGGGAAATGATTTAGGAGGCTGGGTGCTCGCTGAGGATCCATTCTCACCATCATTGAATTTTATGAATCCATAAATTGCACCACCGACACAAACCAATAAAACCAGAGCGAACATTGCCCAAGTTCCACCACGATTTTTGTTCGAAGCCTGTTCGTTGCTCACGCTGGATAGGCGTGATTCGGATGTTACCGCGCTACTGGAATCCATCACGATCTTGATCGCGTGCTTGTCTGCACTTTCCGGGGTAATTTGGTCGAGGCGTTTGGCGACTTCACTGGCGGTGGCTGGTCGATCCTTGGGCTCTTTGAGTAGCAACTGATCAATCAATTCTGAAAGGGCAACAGGTGTTTCCGGTTTTACGTCAGTGAGTGATGTTGGTGTGTAACAAATGATGGCGATCAGTTGTCCGGAAATCGATCCTGACGTGAGTGGCAGTCCTCCACTGCACATCATGAAGAGAACGGCTCCGAGGCTATAAAGATCCGTACGATCATCGAGCGCCTCGTTTCTCGCTTGCTCAGGGGAAAGGAATCCGGGGCTTCCTACCAGAGTTCCCCGTGAGACGAAGGGGTCGAAGCTGTTGCCGGTGATGGCGAGCCCGAAATCAAGAATTTTTGCTCGACCGGAAGGCTGTTGGATCCAGATGTTGGCCGGTTTGATATCACGATGAATGAGCCCACATTCGTGAGCCGCGGCCAAACCTGACGCAACTTCTTTGCCAAGTCGCAGGATTTCTTTGGTTTCAAATTTTCGACCCGCACGAAACGCATCTTTTAGCGACTCGCCCTCCAGTATTTCCATCGCCATGAATGGCACGCCGCCTTCGACCCCAACCTCGAAAATGGTGGCGACGTTATCGTGCTGCACCGCAGCCATGGATCTCGCCTCTTCGATGAAACGCTTCCGGCTGGCTGGTGTAGAAGCCAGTTTGGGCTTCATCAGTTTCAAGGCGACTACACGCTTCAAACGCATGTCCTCGGCTCGAAAAACTTGCCCCATGCCGCCTTTGCCGATTAGAGCTAGCACTCTGTATGGCCCCAGACGCCCAATCTCACCATCTCTTTGCGGTGGTTCCAGGAGGTCGTATTTTGGGTTTTGGGCGTTCATGGTGGGCTGCAGCAAGCTCTTGGCGGTTAAATTTGGCTAGATTTGACCATTGTGTTTGGCTTCAGATATTCCAATTAGCGTTTGCAGAGAGTAGCAGACCCAAAAGCGATTGATGGGGCTTGCCAAGCCATCGCTGTCCCGATCATCTTTGTGTGAGCTCATTTTCTATTTCAGCACCCTGCTCTGCCCCGTTTGAGTCGTTATACGTGAATCGTACCAACATTCTGGACCTGTCGGACGGACAACATTTGGAACAATCTTTCCAGGTTGCCGATAAACAACTTCGAGTGAACCGTCAGGGTGGTAAATACATTTTACTACGTTTGGCAGATCGAACAGGGGTCATCGCAGGGATGTTGTGGAATGCAGATGAACGCATCTTCGATTCCTTTGAACGCGGTGATTATGTTCTTTGTCATGGTCGGACCCAGGTTCACAATGGCAATTTACAGGTGATTGTGACCCATATTCAACGTTTGGATCCATCAGACGTTGATATCTCGGAATTCGAGCGTTTTGACGCTGAGAAGTCAGAAGAGTTGCGGACCCGTCTCGCTGAGCTTATGGGGAAAATGAAGAATGTGCACTTGCGGCGATTGGGCGAGGCTTATCTGAGTGACGATGACTTCATGGCGAAATTGACCGTGGGAGCGGCCGCTGTTTCAAATCATCATGCGTACCCAGGGGGTCTGCTGCAGCACAGCTTGGATCTGATGGAACTGGCAGGTCTGATTGCTCCGAGGTATCCGCAGCTGGATGTCGACCTGCTCATGTTCGGCGCTTTTCTTCACGATCTGGGTAAGATCGAAGAACTCTCTGCAGGTGGTGAAGTTTCCTACACCGACCGCGGGCAGATGGTTGGCCATATTGTGATCGGTGTCCAGATGCTGGGAGAGAAAATTGCATCCCTTGAATCGACAGGTGAGGCCTTCCCAGTAGACCTCCGATTGCAATTGGAACACTTGATTGTCAGTCATCATGGGCAAATTGAGTTTGGAAGTCCTAAGTTGCCCGTCACGCTCGAAGCCGTAACGCTGCATCATCTTGATAATCTTGATGCGAAGTTAGCGTCCTATACCAGTGTGATTGAGGCTGATGTCGCTGCTGATGGCAATTGGACGAACTACAACCCTTCCATTGGTCGCAAGCTCTGGAAGAAACGAGACTAGAGAAAGAGGAATCAAATGTCATCACTCAAACGTGCGGTCATCCTGTTGTCGGGTGGTTTGGATAGCGCGACTTGCTTGGCAATTGCTCGAAATGAAGGCTTCGAAACACACACGGTTGCGTTTCGCTATGGTCAACGTCACCAGTACGAGTTGCAGCGAGCTCAACTCATTTCAGAAAAATTAAATGCAACGTCACACCGAATTGTCGATATCGATCTCGCGCAATTTGGAGGTTCGGCACTCACCGATGCCGCGATCGATGTTCCTAAGTCAGAAACGGTGGAGTCGATCGGCGAAGCCATTCCCGTTACTTATGTGCCGGCGCGAAATACGGTGTTTCTCGCACTGTCCTTGGCGTTTGCAGAAACGGTTGATGCCAAAGATATTTTTATTGGTGTGAACTCGCTTGATTACAGTGGCTATCCAGACTGCCGCCCTGAATTTATTCAAGCATTTGAGCAGATGGCAAATCTGGCAACCAAAGCTGGAGTCGAAGAATCTCAGAGGCTTAAGATACACACGCCTCTTATTGATCTTACAAAAGCTGAGATCATTGCCCGGGGAATGGAGCTGGGGGTCGATTATGGATTAACTCTCTCCTGTTACGATCCCGGGGACGCTGGCCGTCCCTGTCAACATTGTGATGCCTGCCTGTTAAGAGCGAGAGGGTTTGCCACCAACGGACTTCAAGATCCCACGCTCGTTAGCGGTTAGAAGAAGAGTTCCCAAGACTCGCTGGCGTTCTTGGGTGACTAGTCAGGAATAGAATTGGTGCGCGCCAACCGCGTCAAATGCCGATTGGTAGTGCTCAATTCTTTTTGGGGTGGGTTGTCCACCGGGCCACCAGACCGCAACAACGTCAAAGCGAGTTGCTACGCCGAGAAGTTGCTTGCGTCGTAGATACCTCATGGCAGCACGCGTGACTCGCCCTTGTTTATTCCGATCAACTCGTTCGGCTGGATGGCCTGGCTTGTTGGAGCTGTGTGTCTTGACTTCAATGAACACCACGGCACGGCTCCCACGGTCCACCGCGATCAGGTCAATTTCACCACTACGATCAGCTTCGTTTTTTGCGACGATGACGAGGCCCTGTTGCCGCAGCATTCGTGCGGCAGCCTGTTCCCCACGTTCCCCGGTTGTTGCCGTGGGATCGATGCGACCATAGCGACAGCCTAAGTAAAACTCTCGCCAGCGAAAAACAGCCTGCATCCACATGCACTTCCCCTGATCTGGCATAGGCAACAAAAAACGGCGACAAGCATTGTATGCTTCTCGCCGTTTCATTAAGTCGTTTGTTTTGGCCGAATCTGGCTTTTCAGCATGCCCCAAATCCGCTGCACCAATCAGGCGATCCGAAGCGGGGCAGCCGCACTTTTCGGCTCTTGCCGTCTAGTTGCGTCGACGTTCTTTCAAACGCACGGCTTTGCCGACACGGTCACGTAGGAAGTAAAGCTTGGCTCGTCGGACCACTCCGCTTCGCTTGACTTCGATTTTTTCGATTCTCGGGCTGTGAACTGGGAACTTACGTTCCACACCTTCGCCTGCCACGATACGGCGAACGGCGAACATTTCACGGCTACCGCTGCCACTGCGGGCAATCACGACACCGGTGAAGACTTGAACGCGTTCCTTGTTACCTTCCAAAATTTTCAGGTGCACATCGACGGTGTCACCGATTTCGAATTCGGGAGGATTCTCTTTCAGAGAGGTCTTTTCGACCAATTCCATGATGGCTTGGGACATATTAGTTACTCACTCTTAGGGTTCGATGTATTGGTTGGATCTTGTATCGGGTGGGTTTCGTTTTCATTGGCTAGCAAATCACTTCTTCTTTCCAGAGTACGCAGTTGGCTTTGTTCTGCTCTCCATTTTGCGATTGCCCCGTGGTCCCCGCCCAGTAGGACGTCAGGCACGGCATGGTCCCGAAACTCTCTTGGTCTTGTGTATTGTGGAAATTCGAGCATCCGGTTGCCCCGGCTGAACGAATCGTCAATGTTACTTTGCTCATCTCCGAGGACACCAGGCAAAAGCCTGACGACCGCGTCGATCAATACCATCGCTGCAACTTCGCCTCCATTCAAGACGAAATCACCAATGCTGATCTCCTCGGGCTGTAAAATGTCGACAACCCGCTGGTCAAATCCCTCATAACGACCACAAAGCACGATCACTCGTTCGTGAGTCGCAAAGTTCTCTGCCATTGGCTGGTTGAGTGTTTTCCCTTGGGGGGTCAGTAACACTCGTCTGGCCGGTCTCGAATCCATGGCTTCGACTGCTTCGACACAGTTGACCGTGGGTTCGACTTGTATCAGCATTCCCGGGCCTCCACCAAACGGCTTGTCGTCGACAGGTCGGTGCGGAGTTTCGGGAGCCCAGTCTCGCAGATTGTGCTGCTCGATTTGGACCAGATCTCGCTGAATAGCCTTTGCCAGAAGCCCCTGGGTCAGGTATCCATCGAAGATCGAAGGAAACAGCGTGATGATGTCAAAACGCATGGTTAGTTGCTTGGATCAGTGAAGTAACACAACGGAGTCTGTGACGATGA
>Ga0315322_10000048_pt1 | contig 68103 bp, 55 predicted proteins | sample M110021515metaG_FD_203461 | JGI IMG/M metagenome (GOLD analysis project Ga0315322, IMG submission 203461) | Ammonia-oxidizing marine archaeal communities from Monterey Bay, California, United States - M1 100m 21515 | ecosystem: Environmental > Aquatic > Marine > Intertidal zone | place: USA... | reverse complement strand
AGCGGTCGAATGCTGTGTTGTCGGTGGCGGTGCTGACGTTTTCTCCAGTGGCATTGTAACCGAAGGCGCGGGTGGCGGCTCCGTTGTTGTTGGTGCCGCTGTGAGTGGCGGCGGTGCGCTGGTTGATGTCGTTGACTGTGTAGTTGACGGTGGCAAGATCGGTAGCTCCGTTTTTGTTTTCTTTCTTGGTGAGCACGTTCCTGTCTGCCTCGTAGGTATTGGTGACAGTATGTGCAGGACTTGTGATCGTCTTTATCAGGCCGTAAGTATTGGCTTCATAGCCGTAGGTGTGGGTCTGGCTGTTACCGGTAACGGCATTCAAGCGGCTGTCATTGGCGCGGTAGTCATAGGCCACGCTGTGTTCGGTGCTGTTGAGCGTCCATCCCGTAGGACGCACATAGCCGTCAAACGAGCGGTCGAGTGTGCGTTTGAAATCCTGTGTGGAAGTATACTGGCTGGTGTTGGCGGTGGACAGGTAAGGTCCCTCAACGGTGATTTCTTTTTCCAGTGTGAGGTTATTAGTTCTGTATATGTATTCGGTGACATTGACCGTCCATGTGTCAACTTGGCTGCCCTGTATGACAAACCGGGGTCGGCCCAGGCAATCGAGGATGTAGTCTAGCTGTGGGGTGGTGTCGCTATAGGTCACCTTTGTCTGGCGGCCGCCATCGTCATAGTGGTAGGTGGTGGTGACGCCACGCTCCCAAGTGCGGGTGGCGAGACGGCCTGCCGCAGTGTAGGTGTAGTCCGCTGCATTACCGGGGCCGTTGCCTGTTTCACCATGGTAGTTTTTCTCAGTGAGGAAGCCTCGGGTAGTGCTGTAAACCCATTCTGTGGTGGCGGTAGTAGTGCCATAGGTGGTGAGAGTTTTCTGGCGCTGAGCGTAGTCGTAGGTGTAGGTGCGACGGTAGGTTTGTCCTCCTGCATTTTCATCTACGGTGTTGTTCGGGAAGTAAGCAGTGGTAGTGATGTTGGTAAGAGTGACTCCGTCGGCATCAAGAGTGTCAGGCGCGTCGACAGCCGTGCGGCGACCACGGGCGTCGTAGGTGAAGGCGGTGGTTCGGCTGCCGGGGTCGGCAACGGAGCCCACAAGGTCACAGGTGCTGCTTTTGTAGGTAGTGGTGCTGACGCCTGTGCGGGAGTCACGCTGGGCGACAGGGCGATTCAGGGTGTCGTAACCGCTGCCGGTAGTGTCGCTTGCATCACGCACGGAACTGGAGGTAATGAGCACATTGTTAGCGTCGAAATTTTCGGTGATGTCCATAAGACCTCCGGCATAGGATACCACAGTATATGAATTGTCAGGGAGGGTGGTCTTGACTGACCAAGCACCACTTCCATTGAGGGTGGTTTCGCTAGTTGCGGGATCCGACACACCGAGGCGCTGGCTCTTAGACGAGAGCCCGTCAGGACTGCTCAACGTGGTGTTTACGGTCGTAAAGTCATTTTCACCATCGCCTGGCTGCCATACCTTGCTAGTGGTTTTCCAGACCGGGTCTGTGCCGTCGAGGGCAGGATCGGTTTCGCTGGAGCTGACTTGGTCTGTTCCATAGTTAATAGTGCCGTTGACATCAAGGTCGAGGGCTGTGACTACCCTTTTACCCTCCTCGTCATAATCCATCAGGGTGACCACGCCGTCAGGATCGGTCGACTTAACCATCTGGCCAAGTGCATTGTATTCATTGGTCGCAAAGGCTCCGTCCATGTGATCGGTGCGGATTGTGCGCCCTGCCCAGTCCGCCTGAGTGCTGACAGTCTCGCGCAGGGTGCCACCGTCATCATAGGAGCGTGTTGTGACCTCCCCAGTGACGTTGACACTGTAGCTGTATGCCATGGCGGGCGACAGGTCTCCAGAGGTATTGGCAGTGCGGCCGTCGAGGAAACTGTCTGTCGTCTGGGTGAAGCTGTCCGCAGAGGTCGCCAATGAACGCATCCCGATGCCCGCAGGCAGGGTGGCCGGGGGTGTTCCCACGGGATTGAGGTAGGTTGTTTCCACCTTTGAAGACCTGACGATTGCACCGTTGGCCGCGCTGGTCGGGTTCGGGGTCCACGACTCCCTGACCGTACCTGCGAGGTCGCGCACACCGCGAGAAACCAGATTGGCACCCGTGCCAGCCAGGGTGCTGGAAAGCGTGCCGCTGACTGTTTTCGCGTAGCGGTGGGTATCGGTGGTGAGGCCGTTGCGCACGGTCTCAATGGTGACCCCGATGCGGTTGGCTTTTATCCTGCGCTGGAGGTAGTCATAGGCATAACGTGTCTTGATGCCATATTTGTCGGTTTGTTCACTGATACCGCAGCAGTTGTAGGCAAGCGTGGTGGTCCAGGACTCGTTCGAGGCAGTCGCCTGTTCCCCGGCTTCTGACAATGTGTCCGGGTGGTGGGCTATGACGAGCGGTCGGCCGAGGTTATCCACCGAAGTCACGGCCATTGAGCCAAATAGAGCGCTTCCGGTGCTGTGGCCAATGGCTTCCGTCTTGCTGAGGATCACGGTGCCACGCGAGTTGGTGACCGTGGTGGTGCGGGCGCCTTGGCTGACCGTGTTGTTGTCAGTCGTCGCACCCCTGTCCGTGACCGTCCGGTAACCGTCACCCGCCAGGCGGGTATAGGCGTAGGTAGTCAGGGTGTTGTCCGGGTGCAGCACCTTTTCAGGGCGGCCCCCGAAGTCCTGCCCGGATAGCTTGTAGTGGGTGGTGGTAGTCAGGCTCTCACCAGTTGCAGTGTAGACAGAACGGGTCTCGCTAGTTTCTGTATACGCTGTGACTGTCTTGGAAAGAGTTTCGGTGCCAACGGTTGTGGTCACAGTGCTGGTCTTGGTTCCCGGATTCCAGCTGGTCGTGGTGGTCTTGCCCACCGGATCTCCGGCGTATGGGGTGGTCACCACCGTTTTGTTCAGTTCGTAGGTGTAAAAAGCCTCGTAACCATCATGGCGGACGTGGTGCTTGAGACGGGCGGTTCCTTTGGACGAGCCTCCTGCACCCGTAAGTTCCCCAGGCTGGTAATAGTCCCATGTGGAGACAAGGGCCTTACCGGTGGGATCGACTATTTGGCGAGTCTTCACCCAGCCATAAGTCTGGTTTTCCCACTTGCTCTTGATGTCGGAAACGACCGACCATGCCGCTGACGCGCTAGCCCTGCTTTCGGTGATGCGGCGGCGGATCTCCACACCAGGGGTTGAAGAGTCAATGGTCAGAGTATCCCGCTCAAGGGACTTGAATGTGCCACCCACAACCTCCCCACGCTCCATGACGAGAGTGCCTGGCTGGGGCTCGGTCTGTTCGTTGCGGCGTGTGGTGTTGTCGAATGTCGAGTCAAGGCGTAGACGATCCACGCCACCCTCGTTGACAAGTGACATCTTCGAGGTTCGGTAGATATCCCCGGCAAGGTCCCTGTTAACGACGGTGAACGCCTGCTCCCCGGTAACGTCCGCGACATCAATCGTGGAGGTTCCCGTCTCTACCTTGGTAATAAGTCCCGCACCGTCGCGTGTCACCTGAAAGTGGGCGGGCACATTGGCGAATAGCCCAGCACGCCCAGCATAGCTGAAATCAGTGGTATAGTAAATGAGTTTGCCTCTCGACATACCTCCCTTGGAAGAGGCCAGGGGGAAGCTGGCCTTGAAAGATCCTGAAGACGAGCTGGTGCTGTCGGCAGAGACGGCGCAGGTTCCGCTGGTGCAGCTCTCGCAATCGTTGAGTGTCAGCTCGTCACGGGCACAATACGACGTTTCCTCGCCACAATAGAGCAGGAACTCCCAGTCATTAGATATACGGACCTCGGTGGCACTGATTGTGAATGTCACAGCAACTGTCCCCCCACTTGGAACATTGAATGGTTTGCTCTTCACACCTGTGCTGTTGAGCATGGCTTCTGCAGTAACCCTGCCGCTGATGGTATCGTCGCAGTTTTCACCGCCGTTATGCTTGATTGTCACAGTCACTGTCCTGTCACCGTCAAACGACAAGGCGGGGGTGTTCTGCTGGTTGCCCGGATAGTCCGTGCTGTCCTGAACTGTAAAGGTGATGCAGTCACAACATAGGTCGGGAGTTGGGTTGAGGACTTTTTTCGAGGTTTGCTCGTCTGCACCGGATTGCTGGGGCAGTAGGCAGGCCAAAGCGAAAGCGGAAAAGGAGCAAAGCAGCATCTTGGCGGACGAGGAAAATCGGGATGGATTCGGTTTCATGGGTAAAACGGGTTTGTTAGAAGATATGGTTTTTATGAATGTTGGCTGTGTCGGTCAGTTAAGTGGGAGTGACCCGGGATCAGGATTCGACAAAAAGTTTGATGATATGGCACAGTTTCGGCGGTGCGGTCGAGGCAGGCGCCTCGTAGTAGATGGTGGCGATGCCGTTGGTATCGAAGTCCCCGGCGCGGAGTTCCATGATGTTGCTGCCGCTGACAAACAGGGAGCCCTGGTTCTTGATCTTCAGTTGGACGTAGACCCCGGCAGGCAGGTTGACCGCCACCATGGTGCTGCTCATCAGCCATGTCCCGTCACTGTAACGCGTCACGACCCGGGCATCCCCGGTCTGGTCAACTGCCGCGACCTCGAAGACATGGACTGTGCCACGCGCAAGGATGGCAGAGGGGGCACCGTCCGCACCTTCGGGGATACGCGCTATCACATGGCGGTTGACGGGTTCCTCGGCCTTGACCGTGAAACTGCGCGGGCTGGCGGACGTCTCCGTGACAATCAGGTGATCGTCAGCTTCAATCACGGCACCATCGCCAAGCGAAGTCGGTGTCCAGCTGCGGGACTTGTAGGTCTCGACGATGTGGGCATCACCAAAATCAGCAGAGTGCACCACAAGGGTGACAGTGGCTGTCTGGCCACCGTGTGTGGCGACAAGCATGTAGCTTCCCGTCGTGGCAAAACTCGCCGCGAATGGCTGGCCTGAGGTATGGCTTGTGTTCTGGTTTTCGTCTTCGAGCAATGTGCCGTCCAAAGTGACAGTGAAGGGCTGGGCATCGGCTTGCGCTCCATTCCATGCATCCAGGAGCAACGCATCACCCGCGCGGATATGCAGGGTGTCATCAGCAAAGGCATCGAACAGGTTGGTGGCTATCCAGGTGATGGATTCGGACTGCGTGCTGGCTCCGGCCAGCCATGAGGCTTCGAGTGTTACCGCCCCGTCTACACTAAGAGGCACGTCGGCAAAGAAGCTCCCGTTGATTGATGCAGTCACCGGGACATCCGACGGCTGGCTTGACCCGGGCGCGAGTACTGTCAGGCCTGTAGTCGAGAGCTGTTGGGTTATACCTTCAATAGAGACTGGAGAAGTGCGGCTCTGGGTAGAAACACGGGTAAACGTATTATTGAGCGCTATCTCGCCCGCAATCCAATCGGGAACGCCGTCCGAGTTGAGGTCGGTTCCTCCAAGGCGTTTGATTTCGAGCGAGTCGATGCGGATACGGCGGCTCGTCTGGTAGTTGTTGTGGTAGATGGTCAGTGTGTGCGTGCCCACAGAAAGCCAGGGTGTAAGGGCACGCATTGTTTCCGTCTGGCTGTTCTTGCTATACAGCGTTTCCCGCGCAAACGGCTTGCTGCCTCCGTCAATGGTCAGTTCGATGGGGAGCGGTTGTGTCCACCAGGGATACGGGGAAATGGCCCCTGCCCCTAGAATCACCTCATGGACTCCGGCTTCTGTCACCGTGAAGCTGTAGGCGATACCACCCCGGCGATCACTGGCAACCAGCGCGCCATTGCCATCCGAACTCCATGCTCCGGTCGCGCCGGAATACTGGTTCAGTAGTGGCAGGGTGATGACCACAGGAGCCAGATTGTTAGACACGGTCGGATCACTGCCATATAATGAAATTTCGTCCTTGTCGGATATCCCGTCGCCATCCGTGTCCGTGGACTGCGGATCAGTGCCATACTGGTATTCCTGCAGGTTGGTCAGCGTGTCACCGTCGGCATCTCCGTATTCACCGTCATTGCTGTTGTTGCCTCCGTTGTCCGCAGGGTCCAGGCTGTTGGCTGTTTCCCAGGCATCAGGGAGATTGTCGTCATCGGCGTCGCCGTCCTCCGGTGTGTTGGAGAGAAACGAAGTTGCGGGGATGATGACGCGCTCACCGCCCGGTGCCTGCCACGCGACGGACACGTGCCCGGTATTGTTCTGGTTGGCATGCAACACCTCGATGTAATACTCCTGACCCTGAGTCAGCTGAACTGCTCTGGTGTGCTGACCCGGGCTGTAGTCAAAATCATCCTCAGCCGTGCCATAGGCACCACTAGTGGCCAGCAGTTGCTTTCCGTAGCGGTTGGTCAGAGGGTTGTCGTTGGACGGGTCGAGTATCGAACCATCGGACAACCAAAGCTCGCTATTGCCTCTTGAACTGATCCAGAAACGGTATTCCCCTGTCGCGGGAGCAATGACAACACCCCGGAATCGGACTCCTGAAAGTTTGTGACCGCGAACCTCGTCCACACCGGGGACATGGGTGACGGCATTCGGGTAGGAGTAAAACCCGCTGGCGCCGGTGAAGTTGGCCACGGACGACCCGTTGATGTCCATCCAGATGGAACGAGTAAGTCCGTCTACCAGGGCATCCTTGGCAAGCGGGTCGGAGTCCAGCTGTTGCTCCTCGTAGTTGAACAGTCCGTCGTTGTCAGGATCGCCATACTCAAGGAGAGCACCTGGCAAGGATGATGATGTCAGACCCTTCTGCAGTTCCCAGGCATCGGAGAGGTTATTGTCATTTGTATCGTCGGCATCGGCCTGAATAGTGGAGAGGTAGGTGGAGGGAATGACCTCCCTAAAATTAACCTGACCCTGCACAAGACCCATTCCGTAAGCCTCCACTTCGGCCAGAGCAAGATACCCGTTTCCTGCGAGGTTCAGACCGAGTAACTCGATTTTCACCTTGCGCGCCCCGTTGACCACGGATGGCAGGTCCCAGGTCATATTGTCTCCCACGTTGCCCGAGGTGGTGAAGAAGTCATCAGAAGCAAGCACGGCGTCATTGACATCCAGCACCGAGATTCGGAAATTGGACAGACGGTTCTGGTTGTTGGACAAGTTGTGGAATACGATCTGGTTCACTGAACGATCCTGACCGAAATCAACCTGCCACCAGGAGTTCGCCACATTGTTAGTAAGTGTTGTAGCATTCTTCCCCCAAACTCCACCGGTGTCGCCGTCAATGGCACCGGAAGCCACCTTGCCCCACTTGGTGCTCGACTGGGTTGCGGTCGCACCGTTGGCGGCCAGGCAATACCGGCCATTCTGACCGCGCCATGCCACGCCAACATGCCCCCCGCCTTGGGAGTCCATCACCTGGGCCTCAATGTAGTAAGTCTGGCCTCCGGTCAAATCGATGGGAATGGAACGCTGCTCAGGATGATTGCCCCACTCGCCGACATTGGTGGGCTTCAGGCTGTAGGCAACGAGCTGTTTGTTGAAGCGTGAGGCATCCGTTGATATCCACAACATCACGTTGTCCGCCCCAGTCACCCAGAAGGTGTATTTGTCAGTTGCAAGCGGTGTCACCGTGCCACGGAGCCTTATACCCGTGCCAGCATTGGCAATGGTGGGGATTTCCGCCCCCGTTACTGCCACGCTGTCCGGGGCACCCGCTGAGATGCCCTCTTTCTGCAGTGTTAGAACCGACTTGTTCTGGGTCAGGCTGTCCCACGTTTCGGCGGTCAGACCAGATTGCTGTGCATGAAGGTTGAAGGCCAACAACAGCAACAAGGCCAGCGCCGGGATGATGGAAATAATTCTAGGAGTCATAATAAGTTAGTTTGGATCTGGGTTGAATAGGACGAATTAAAATGGAATAGGCTCCGCGCCACTTTTGTTAGACAGACGCTTGCGGATCAGTTGAATTGCCGGGCGAGTTGCCTGGGTGATGCGAAAGCTTGCACCTTTGAGGCTTTTTAGCTTAGCCATGTCAGCAGCACTGCCGTGGCGTCCAATACACGCAATGGCCGCCTTGCGAACCATGGTCGGCTGGGTGGTGTCAAAGGCCAGAACACGTGCCGTTGCGAGTGCTTCATCGCCAACTGTGTGAATGGCTGTGACCCGGATATCGACAGGACGTTCAGAATCTTTGACAAGCCCCAAAGCCAGGCTGACCAGCTCCGGATCAGGTGGGGTTTCAGAGCCATCCCATTTGATGAGCATTGCTAGTGCCGTTCCGGCTGTCTGGCTCCCCTGTTTACTCGTCAGTTCTTGGAGGTTCTTTTTGATTTCATCGGCAAGTGCCCCGTCAAGATTCCCTGCACTACGCTGCAACTCAAGGTGCTGGAGTGCGTAGAGGCGCATCGTTTTTTCGGAATCATCGAGTGCCAGCTTCTGGAGTAATCGAGTAAATTTCTCCTGTTCCTTGCCCATTTGCAGGACATTGAAAGCAGAGTTGAAAATCCAGAACCGGTATTCCTGACCCCAGCCTGCATGACCGTTAGCAGTCAAAACATCCAACAGCCATTTTTCCCTTTGTTCATCGAGAGGGATTCCCTGGCGTGACTGCTTGTCGAGCCAGTTGATGGCCAGTTTGCGGGTCAACTCATCACCACCCTGCTCAAATACGTAACGAACCAATTGGTAGGAAGCCTGCGGTTGTTTCAGATTGAGGCCCGGATAACAATCCGTTTTGACTGCAGGCTGGGCTTTGGAATTTTCATCGGCCTGATAGATTTTCCAGCAAACCGCTGCCGCTACGATGATCACACTCACCGCAATGAGCATGATTCTGTTTCTCGAGCTGGTGTTGGATTGACTCATGGTTTCTTGGGCGCAACGGATGCCTGTTCGGAACTTTCCTTGGCAGGGGATTTTGCCTGGCGCAGAAAAACGGCCTTAATCCGATCACGCGGGTCTTTACTATCGGTGCGGACCTGGAGTGTCTGCACTCCTGGGGAGGGTTTGCCGAGAGGCGTAATGTGCAGGCGGTAGTGCTTGTCCTTCGCAACCACTTCCTTGCGGATCTTGTAAAGTTTCTCAGGAACGCCGAGCAACCGCGTAATCCGAAAACCCTGCCCTGTCCCCGTAGTCACATTGACCACCTTCGTCCCAGGCTCCTCACCAGCTGCCCAGATAAGTTCTTGGTTAGACAGATTGACGGGAGATGGAATCCGGGCCTCGACGATCAATTCGACCGGTTTCTTATGGCCATAAAATTTGACATGCAGCGACTTGCGCACCAATCCACGGCGATTCCCAGGAGTGAACGTTGCTTTGATAGCCCCTGATTTATTGGTCTCGACGGGCTTGTCGGAGGCAGCTTTCGCAGCGAGGCAACCACATGAGTTCCCGATACGTTCCACGATCATCGGGAATCCCCACTTATTGGTGAACTCCCACTCGGCTACGAACGAACGCTGGCCTGGTTTGACATCGATCTTGACCTCGATGGTCTTGAACGCTGACTTGCTATTCTTCGCAGAACCATCAGTATTTTGCTCCGCGCCCAACAACGAGGGGAACAACAAAAGTGAAAAAACACAACCCAGCAGTGAAATAGCACTACGTCGCATCGTCGAGCCGTTAGACGCGATCACACACTTGTCACTAGATGAAAACACATACATCACAAATTAGTGTAATGTTTACCTAACACTATCACCAAGCGTCAAGATGAATTTGAAAAATAACGAAATTTCATAAACGCCTCACCTCGAAGCATGGATAGACGGGCTGAGAGATACGGCCCATCGTTACATCTAGTTTATGAATTCAAGAGGCTAAACAACAAAGTGAAAAACCGAATATCGTTAACAAAAATCTAACCAAACCCCAATCCCTCTTTTACCATGGCTTCTAACAGAGAAAAAACCATATAACACAAGAGTCATAACAGCCCCCTTCCTGTGTGGCAAACCTCTTTGCGGCAGCATTCCGCTTTCATTGTCCGTTGCATCCGTTCGTGACAACCGTTGTCCTGCGGGCAGCCTAGCCGACTGAACTGCACCTCAATACCCAGCGTGATCCACCATACACTTAATCGGCTCAATCCTCCCAGCCCCATCGAGGTAAACAGTGACCCATTATCCACACGAATGATCTTCGGTAGCCCATACTCCCTAAACATATTGCGAAACGCACGCATCGTCCATCGTGTCGTCGCCTGGGGCAAAGCCTCCGCTTTCAGCAGGAAACGGCTGTATATAAACAAGCCCGCTGCAAGCAGCGGGGTATTTCAGAACATCACCAGCTGCCTGTCCTCATGTAGCTTCTTGTAGGTCTCGCCCTGCCCCTTCACGTATTTCGCAATCATTTGCTCATCCCCGTGCTTGCCAACCGTTGTAGCAAAGTAACCGTCACTCCAAACCTCCCCTCCCCAAAGCTGCTTCTTTACATGAGGACAACGACGGGAAATTTCTCGTGCCGTCAAACTTTTCAGCAACCTCACCAACCGCGTCACTGAATACATCGGCACCGACTGTAACAAAAAATGCACATGATCTTTGTCCGTTCCTATCTCCAGAAACTTCATCTCATAACGCTTCTCGATTTCAAGACATACATCCCTGAGCTCCACGTCCACCTCTTCATCAAACACCGCACGACGGTATTTCGCAGGAAAAACAAAATGATAGAGCAACACTGTAACATTATGACTCTTGTGGATATACTCACTCATCCTCCGAGTCTCGCCGCAAGCGGCGGGGAATTTGACCCTCAAAGATTAAAGACATTCAAGCCCAAGCTAGCTTCATGCACGCTTCAAGCACTCACAAGAAAGTCATCATAGATAAAACGATATCTGATTACCTCAACCAATACGCAAAACATGTGGGCATTCTCGTTGCACGCCCCAAATGATGTTCGTTTCTATTGCAGCCTTCTGCGACGAAATAAGATCGTAATACATGATACAAGCATCAGAGAAGATACACTTGGTTCGGGGATTAGGCTGATGAATTGATCGCTGTATTGCGATAGGTCTGCCACAAAAGTTACTGCAGTATAATATGCCCATTGGTTGGATGCACCGCTGTAAGTTGGGCCGCCAACCGCATTCATAATGCCGGCCAGCTTCCATTCACTACCATCTTTCCAAAATACAGCTCCACCGGAGTCCCCAGCAACAGATTGAGCTTCATGAGTCATACCAGACTCATCAAACTGTGTGTAGAGAGACAGTAAATCACCTTGACTACCAAGATCGATCGTTTGAGAACCTGCCATTTCATTTTCACCCCATCTCACGGTTCTTGTTGATGTGGTATCATACCCTGTTGCTTCGGCATTAGGTGGAATATTTGTTTCAGTCCAAGTATTCGGAGTGGTGTTTGTATCAACATCCCACATCGTCTCATCAACCTCTCGGGTACGCCCTCTCCCGATCATCACAAAATCAGATCCCACCGATGGTGCTGAGGTGGTCACATCAAGGGATGGAAGACCAGGGTCGCTTGCTAAGCGAAAAATAACAAGATCTGTTTTGGTACTCAGCCCCATTCCTGTGGGGTTATCAAGTCTTACCGATGTTCCGCTCTCGGCAGCATAAGTAGTTCCACCAAAATTCACACTACCCACCCCAACGTGATTGGCCGTGATTACATATCGGTTGCCTAGGTAGACAGCTGTGGCCGTCCCTCGCACACCCACATTTGCAAACCCTGGATCATCTGCCGGCGCAGATGTGTTGCCAGAACCATCGCCACTTGCGATTACAACTCCAAGCATTGTACCTGAAGTAGAAAAGTATAACATGAAGGATAATGATAACAAATAAATCCGTTGGCTACAAAAACACATTGTTCTGATTATCAAATTGTTCAAATTAAGTCAAAAAATATTTCTCTTCACGTCCCCTGCAATTATTCATCATTGGCATTTCCTATCATAGTCTGTGCTGATAAGCGCGCATCTGCATCAGCTTTAACAAGGCTGGCGAGATCAGAAACCGACTTCACTTGATGGGTTTTCATCACCATCTCCACCGTATTCCATATCGCGGTATACCCAATTACTCCATTACAGAAAGCTTCCACCGCAACCTCATTAGCCGCATTATAAACGGCAGGGAGCGTCCCGCCCACCTTGCCTGCCCAGCGAGCTAAATTCAACGCGGGGAAATCATCATACCTCGGCGCCTCAAATTCAAGTTTAGCCAGTTCTGCAAAATCCAATGGCTTAAGATTACCCTCTGACCTCTCAGGCCATGTTACAGCATATTGTATGGGGAAACACATATCTGTATTACTTAACTGGGCAAGAACACTCCCGTCGACAAACTCGACCATCGAATGCACAATACTCTGCGGATGAACAATCACGTCGATTCTATCCATCTCGATGCCAAATAACCAACGAGCCTCAATCATCTCCAATCCCTTGTTAAACAAGGTTGATGAATCAATGGTAATTTTTCGCCCCATATCCCATGTCGGATGATTCAACGCTTGCTCAAGGGTGACATTTTTTAGATCGCTTGCCGGCGTTTTCCGAAATGGACCACCCGATGCTGTCAGGATGAGTCGAGAAACTTCATCAGCGCCTCCCCTCTGTCCTTCAAGGCATTGAAAAATCGCGTTATGTTCGCTGTCTACGGGCAAGATATTTACATTATTTTCGGCCGCTGCAGCCATCACCAACTCACCCGCCATCACGAGGATCTCCTTACTCGCAACAGCAAGGTCTTTTCCAGCCTCGATCGCAGCAAGCGCCGGCTGAAGCCCAGCAATACCCACAATAGCAACAAGAACCATGTCTGCCTCTGCGAGCTGCACAATTTCTAACAAGCCATCTGGGCCAAGGTGAATGTTTACATCGGCGGGTAATTTTTCTCTTAACTCTGATTCCTTGCTAAGATCATAAAGCCCCACATGCTTAACTCCTGTCTGGATTGCCTGCTCAGCCAATTTATCAACACTAGAATTCGCTGCCAGCGCCACAATTTCCATCGAATCCGGAATTCCCTCCGCAACCTTGAGTGTGCTAACGCCAATAGATCCCGTGGATCCCAATAATACTACTTTCTTACGTGCCATGATATTGCTTATGCGTTGAACCAAAAGAGGATGAAATAGAGCACAGGTGCCGTGAAACATAGACTATCAATTAGATCCAACGCTCCCCCGATCCCCGGCAGTGTATGACCTGAATCCTTTACGCCCATGCTACGCTTAAGGACTGACTCAGCAAGGTCCCCAACCACAGCCAACAACGCGAGTAACACCCCCAGACCCACTACCCATGGCCAGCCCACCAGTATCGAGAGACTGTCCGGCAACAACGCATATAGAACACATCCTGCAAGCTGGGCGAAAAATAGAGCTCCTACAAAACCCTCCCAAGTTTTTGCCGGGCTTATGTGTGGAATCATCTTATGCTTTCCAATCAGGGAACCCGTTATGTAGGCACCCATATCTGTAAACTTTGTCACCGCACACAGCCAAATGACCAACCAAGCACCAGGCACTTGCGAGGACCCGTCGGGTAAGAACAGTAAACGTACAAGAAATGAGAACAATACCGACACGTAAACAAATCCTAAAACCGTAACAGCTACTTCTATAATCGTATTTTTACCCTCTACAGGTTTTCTTAACTGGATAAGCAAACCACCGATAACTAATACCGCGATGAAAAATACATCCAAAATCCACAATAAATCAAGAACGCCATGCTTCCCATTTCCCAGCACAATCCCCAATGTTACTAGGTAACCCGATCCAACAATCATTCCCCACTTTGGCTGGCTGGGCATTCCACCTTTGCGTGTCATTTGAAAAAACTCCCACATTCCAAAGACTGCCAACAACAGCATAAGACCGATAAATGCCCAGCTGTTACCACTGAGAAAAACCCCAGTCACAATCGCCCAAAGCAATAAGGTGCTAAGCAACCTCGATAAAAAGACTTGAGTTTTTGATTTATGCTTCGATGCGCTGTCGCCTGATGGAGTAGTCATGAACAAAGACATCCAAGCGGTTCAACAGGGAACTGGCAATGAGATTTGACCATAGAAATAGATCATTTTTTTCGCAACTGATCATCACAGTCGGTGTTTTAAGGATCGTAATTCACCTATCAACAAGGATATCTAAGAACGATCCGCATCGGTGATGCACACTCCAAACTCAGACCACACCAAACCAATGAAGACAAAAAAAACAGTACTAAAAACCATAGCCGCGGTAGTTGCATGCTCAATGTGTGCACATGCCGAGAAAGGCGATAATGACAATCGCCCAATACGCAAAGGCCCGCCCAAAGAACTAATCAAAAAATTTGATAAGGACGGGGACGGCGAACTCAATGAGGACGAAAAAGCTGCCATGAAGACAGCAATGAAAAAACGTCACGAAGCAGCCAAAGCCAAAATGCTGGAACTATTTGATGCCAACAATGATGGCAAACTTTGCGAGGATGAGAAAGCCGCTATGAAAGATGCCAAAAACAAAAAACGCAAGGAAATCAAAACTGCCTTACTCGCCAAGTTTGATAAAAACGAGAACGGCAAGCTCGACCAGGACGAGCGTGAAGGCGTACGTGAGTGGATGAAAGAAAACTACCCAGACGCACGACCACCTCAAAAACGCCATAGAAGCGACCCCGGAAAAGGTAAACGCGGAGACAAAGGCCCCAAGGCAGAGGAATCAGACAGTTAATTATAATTACTGAAAAGTATTTAGCGCGGCAGGGATTAATTTTCCTCCCGCGCTTTTTTATTGGCTACTCTCCTCCTCTGGCAGCTCAATACGGACCCAACGCGGAGCTATCATCTCATCGATCCAGACACATTTTTTTGAAACAGAATCCGCAGGGAACCTAATCTTTAGCATCAGAGGCTGGGCAACCGCACCCTGATCCAACAGGCCGTTTATTTCTATGTAGCGATTCAACTTACTTGCCACCTCACTACCCTTACGCACAAACCCAAACAAATGATCGTCGTGCCCCTTTGCAACAAGCCGATAACAATCAAACTTTTTTTCGTTTCTGAACTCATAAGCATAAAAATTATCAGGAATTATATACACACGCATGTCCATAGGTGTCGTCACTTTTTCTTCGAGATAAGTTTTCCACTCAATTGGTTGGTAACAGACCTCCGACTCCCAATCTACGACAAATTCCTCTGGACCAATCTGTTCGATAACGAGAGCTCTCTTGCCGCCATCTCGTAATATGACCTCAGCTGTCATAAATGACATTGATTCCAGACCCAGCGAAAGCGTACGGTCAAATCGCTCAAACTCAACAGGGGTAATCTTACGTGTCTGGTAATACTCTTCCATCAACGGACGCACCCTTGAAGCATGCCTGACATGGGCAAGCATTTCATCCACCGTCGTTGCAGACAAATACCCCTGCACAGCCCTTTCCATAGCCGCCAGGGTGTTCTTTACAGCAACCAACTCTTCTGCGCGCTCGCGCTCGAGATCCTGTTTCTCACGCACTATTGTTTCCAACTCAGGCTGAGCTTTCCATAATACCATTACAACCCATACTGAAAGACTCAACAAAACAAGCCCCACAAGCACAAACCATCCGATAGGTGGAACTCGGAGTGTCGCACCGCCCCATTGCTCCTCTGAATTGACCACTTCTTTTTGATCCAAAATATCGACAACATCAGGCTTATAGGTTTTCGCATCAAGACGTGCTTCATTGTCCGGTTTGAGGACCTCCACAGGTTGACATACTCTCACCTTTGGCTGCCCTCCCCCAACTGTGGCATCGGCTGGCCGATCCTGCTTGTCGAGAACACGCAACTTAGGGTCGTCACTATCGCTGGCTTCTTTCTTTCTAATCCACACAGTGGCTATTTATACTAATTGCAGGATCGACGCAATCACCATACGCCGCTAATCATTACACGCGTGAGTTCGAAACTCGACATCCTAATACTTACCGCAGGCTTTGGCGAAGGCCACAACAGTGCTGCAGAAAACCTCAATTTAGCACTCAATGCACGGTGTAAATCCCGTTGCATGGATCCATGCGCTTTGGGAGCTCCATTCTTGAATGATCGCCTCAGGAGTTTTTACCTTGCGGTCACCACTCACGCACCATGGCTCTGGCGTAAAATTTACCAATCAACCGATAAACAAGACTTCTCTCGCGAGCGTCTTCCCATGATGGGCAAACCAGAGCAAAAACTGGAAGAAATTATCCGTGATTTGAAACCTCGTGCCATTGTCAGCACTTATCCTCTCTATCCTTATTTTATCGATCGCATATTTCAACGTGGAATCCCCAGAGTTCCAGTATTTACAGTTGTCACCGATTCGATTGAAATTAATGCTGCCTGGCGAAAGGCACCCACCGATTACTGGTTGGTAACAGATGAAAATACGCGACACAGAATGATTCTGCAGGGCCTTGATGAGGCATCGGTTATAGAAACTGGTTTTCCTGTGCACCCACATTTTGCAGATATCGACCCCGTATCTGCAGATGATCCACTTGAACCATTTCGCGTGCTCTACTTCCCAACACCCAAAAAACCCCACGTTAGGCGAATTGCGGAGGAAATCCTAAATGCTAGCTCTGATAACGTTAATCTCACCATCGTACTTGGGCGGAATGTTCGTAAGCTCTACCGTCGAGCTCAGGAAATAAAACAAAAATATCCAGGCAGAGTCAAAATCATCGGGTGGTCCAAACGAGTTCCCGAGTTATTGACAAGCCATCATTTAGTTGTCGGCAAAGCCGGGGGTGCCACCGTTCACGAGTCACTTGCGGCTGCCTGCCCCATGCTAATCCACCACCTCGTCCCAGGACAGGAAGAAGGCAATCTCAATTTACTTAAAATGCTTAACGGCGGTCATCTGGCAGATTCTCCAGGTGAACTTGCAGCTCACATACGAGAGATGCTCTCAGAGAAAGCACATGGTTGGAGAGCAATGAAGCGTAGCCTCTCACGCGTCGCCCGCCCATCTGCAGCAGACACCGCCACTCGATTCATACTCAATCACACTCCCGAACAAAGTGACGGGTAGCAAATACAATCACCATGGACTTCCTCTTTGATATCGGTAATGTGATCGTTAATGTCGATTTCATACCCTCACTCAAACGTCTCATCCCCAATGAATTGGGTGATCCCGATCAACGCCTTGAGCTAATCTTGGAGCGTAAAGACGAATTTGAAGCCGGACGTATAATGCCGGACGAGTATTTCCCATGGGCAGCAAAGGTTCTGGGCCACTCTGGCCCGTTAAAAAACTTCATGAATGCATGGATCGATATTTTTAGCCCAAATATCCCAATGTGGACATGCATCGGCAAGCTTCAAGAACATGGCCACAGGCTTATTTTGTTCTCCAATATAAATGATCCCCACAAGCAACACCTCATGGAGCACTATCCAGTGTTCGAGAATTTTAGTGGTGGTATTTTCTCTCATCAGACAGGGCATATCAAACCAGAACCGGAGATCTATGATCTGGCCATCAATCAGTATCAACTGAATCCACCGCAAACTGTCTACATTGATGATCTACCGGCTAATATCCAAAGCGGCAAACGAGCCGGGTTTGTCTGCCATCAATATGATATAACAAACCACAGCGCATTCCTCAAGTGGCTAGAACAAATTTTATGACTCGTATTCTTTTTTAAGATTGGGATTTGGTATTTTTCCCAATGGCGGTTAAAACCCCCTCATGCCAGAGGAAATCACCACTATGGATATTGAGGCTGTAGCATCCGCCATCAACAGCCAAGACAAGCAAGCATTCCTCACCGCGGTAGAGGATGTTCACCATGCCGACTTGGCGTCAATTTATGAGGATATCAACGGCGATGAACGCACGTTTTTTACAGCACATATAGGCCCCAATAAGTTCTCACAAATCTTGCCAGAACTACCGGACACTCTGATTGAGAGTTCCCTAGAGAGATTTGAGCCGAATCAACAAAAAAACATTCTATCCGCACTCCTCGATGATGATCGAGCTGATATCCTACAGGACGTAAGCTCCGAGGCACGACATCGCTACCTCGCCCTACTCCACCCAGAGGACATGGAGACCACGCGCAGCCTAATGCGATACGAGGAGGACACAGCTGGTGGGCGCATGACCACTCAAGCAGCCAAAGTCACTCTGGGAATGACAGTAAAACAGGCACTCGATGTCCTGCGCAAAGATAAGAATTCCACAGAGTCTCTCGCACGCATCTATCTTGTTGACGAAGAGGGTCGCCTAAAAGGGAAAATCCGACTTCGTGAATTAGCATTCAGTGCATGGGACGTGCTCGTTGACGAGCTTATGGAGGAAGTTGAACTGTCTATTCTTGCGACAACAGACCAGGAGGAAGCTGCCCAAATGTTCACCAAATATGATATGACATTACTTCCAGTCGTGGATGAATACAGTAGATTACTAGGTGTTATCACCCACGATGATATTCTTGAAATTCTGGAGGAGGAGTCCACTGAGGACATTGAAAAAATGTCTGGTATTGCCGGTGAACAGTCCGAGGAATCCTACCTAAACACGCGAATCATTACCCACTTTAAAAGGCGATTTCCTTGGCTACTTGTCCTGGCCTTACTCGCCATCTCATCAGGCTATGTAATGCTTCGCTTCGAGCACGTATTAAACAGCGTCTACTTACTAGCCCTATATCTTCCTATGGTAGTAGCCGCCGGAGGAAATACAGGGGGGCAAGCCGCTACCATGGTAATACGAGCTATGTCTCTTGGGGAACTAGAGGCCGGATCTACGGTAAAAGTAATCATCAAAGAATTATCACTTGGGCTGCTGCTGGGGGTTTTCCTCGGTGGATGTATTGCTCTAGTCACTTTTTTCATCCTGCCTGTCTTCGACCCACCTCTCGCGGGTATTACCATTTCCGCATTTGCACTAGCAGCATCAGTAGCACTGGCGGCACAAATTACCACATCCACTCTGACCGGCGCATTGCTTCCACTTGGCGCCCGAGCAATCAACCTTGACCCTGCGGTCGTTGCAGCCCCTGCCATTACCACACTCGTAGATATCTCTGGAATGATAATCTACTTCACTGCCACCAAAGCAATTCTCTCTCTATAAAAAACAGCGGCTAAGATACCTTGATCAAAGCCGCTGGTTAGTAAAAATATTGTTCAACAATTGCTAGAGCATTCCCACAAGAGTCTTACCCATATCGGATGGGGTCTCTGAAACAGCGATGCCACACTCACGCAGGATTGCCTTTTTGGCCTCCGCGGTATCTTCAGCACCTCCTACGATGGCACCGGCATGGCCCATACGACGCCCGGGAGGCGCTGTCGCACCAGCAATGAATCCTGCGATTGGCTTAGTGCAATTCTCTTTCGCCCAACGTGCCGCCTCTGCCTCGGCATTACCACCGATTTCGCCGATCATAATGATCGCTTCTGTTTCCGCATCATCATTAAACATTTTAAGCACATCAAGGTGAGATGTCCCATTAATCGGATCACCGCCAATACCCACACAAGTGCTTTGCCCATATCCCAGCTCTGTTAACTGATACACCGCTTCATAGGTCAAAGTGCCCGAACGCGATACAACACCAACATTTCCACGCTTATGAATATAACCGGGGGCAATACCTATCCGGCATCCTCCATGCGAATCTTCTCCATGACCTGGCGTAACAATACCCGGGCAATTAGGCCCGATAAGTCGCGTCTTGCTGCCCTTCATGATTTCTTTAACACGCATCATGTCTGCCACAGGAATCCCCTCCGTGATACAAACCACAAGATCGAGCTTAGCATCAACAGCCTCAAGAATAGCATCCGCTGCAAATGGTGGCGGCACAAATATGGCCGACACAGTTGCACCTGACTCAGAAGCTGCCTCCTCAACAGTATCAAACACGGGCGTGCTACTACCAAAGGTTTGCCCCCCTTTGCCCGGGGTTACGCCAGCAACAATCTGGGTGCCATAATCGAGGCTCAGCTGGGCATGTTTGCCTCCAAACCCTCCGGTGATGCCCTGAACGAGCACCTTGGTATTTTCATCAACTAATATAGACATGGTAAATGGGTGATTAGTGGTTAAGCGCTAACAGCGGTGACGGCTTTCTCTGCAGCGTCATTTAGGCTCACTGCAGTGATGACATCGAGATCAGAATTCGCGATGAGTTCTCGGCCCTTTTCAACATTGGTTCCCTCGAGACGCACGATTAATGGGATATTTAAATCCGTTTCTTTTGCAGCAGCCAAAATACCCTCAGCAATAATATCACACTGCATGATGCCACCAAATATATTGACTAGGATCCCTTGAACGTTCGGGTCACCAAGGATGATTTTAAAAGCAGCAGAGACTTGTTCTTTGGTAGCACCACCTCCCACGTCAAGGAAGTTCGCAGGATCACCACCGCAGTGCTTGATAATATCCATCGTCGCCATGGCTAAACCTGCTCCATTCACAAGGCAGGCAATGTTTCCATCAAGACCAATGTAGTTAAGATCAAATTTAGAGGCTTCGACTTCGCGAGGATCCTCCTCATCAGTATCACGATAAGCAACGATGTCCGGATGACGATAAAGCGCATTATCATCAAAACCAAACTTAGCATCAAGCGCTAGCACCTGCCCGTCTGGAGTAACTACTAGAGGGTTGATCTCAACCATCGAGCAGTCACACTTAATGAATAGCGTGAAAAGATTCTTAATGAGCTTGCCAAACTGCTTGGCTTGGTCACCACTAAGTTCGAGAGCTTTTGCGAGCTTGCGCACCTCATATCCTTGAAGGCCGGCGAGCGGATGAATAAATTCCCGAACGATTTTTTCCGGCGTTGATTCTGCAACCTCTTCAATGTCCATTCCCCCTTCGGTACTTGCAACGATGACCGGCCTACAGGTCTCGCGGTCCATTAAGATTGCAAGGTAGAGCTCTCGCTCAATATCCACAGCTTCGGCAATCATCACCTTGCTGACGAGTTTGCCATCATCACCGGTCTGCTTGGTAACGAGTGTCTGCCCAATCATTTTTTCAGCATACTCGGCTGCTTTTTCTGGTGTCTCCACAAGATGCACACCCCCTTCAAAACCATTCTTAAACGTTCCTTTACCTCGACCACCAGCGTGCACTTGAGCCTTGATGACGAGGTTGTTTCCGCCAATGGCTTCTGCGGCGGCCTTTGCTTCTTCAGTTGTTGCTGCGACTTGACCATTGGGGCTGGCCACGCCAAATTTTTCGAACAACTCCTTTGCCTGATATTCGTGGATATTCATGGAAAAAAGCGCCTCCATGGCGCGGGACGCGGGAAGCTAAGGTTCCCTTTCACATGGGTCAAGATCAATCGCCCCACATCCCAGTTATATCTGCACTATGGATTTTAATAATTTCAAACAATAGCTAGAGCAGGAACCGCTATGGCTGTTATATATTTATGAAATTTATTATACACTCACTCATTGGCACACTGGCTATCGCTGCCCCACTGCACGCTAAAACAACCTCTGCGACATGGGCCCACGATGTTAGTGATATCAAACCTGATGCCAATGTTCGCTACGGCAAGTTAGCAAATGGCATGAAATACATCATCATGCAAAATACGGAGCCACCGGGCAGGGTCAGCATGAGACTGCACATTGCTGCGGGTTCCCTCATGGAACGTGATGACCAACGCGGAGTCGCCCACTTTCTCGAGCATATGGTGTTTAATGGCTCAAAAAATTTCCCTGACTCCACCAAACTCATCCCCCAGATGCAACGTCTCGGTATCGCCTTCGGTGCACATGCCAATGCCTACACATCCTTTGATGAGACCGTTTATATGCTGGATTTACCGAACAACAAAGCAGACACACTTAAACTCGGATTTGACGTGATGCGCGACTTTGGCGATGGTGCATTTCTTCGCAAAGAGGAGATTGATAAAGAGCGCGGCGTAATTCTAGCTGAAAAGACATCCCGCGACTCAGTGCAGATGCGTCTCATGGAACAACAATTCAATGCCTTACTCCCAGATGCTCTTCTGGTAAAACGCTTCCCGATCGGCACTGAACAAATCATCAAGTCAGCACCACGCTCTGCATTCACCGATTTCTACTCACAGTATTACATACCGAGTAGGATGACATTTATTTACGTTGGTGACCTCGACGTCAAAGAAGCCGAAAAAAGAATCCTTAGGACATTCGGCAACATGAAAGATCCAGAGAAACCCGGACCAAAACCTAATTTGGGAACTATCTCAACCAACGTTGGTTTTAAGACACTATTGATTGCCGACAAGGAGGTAGCCACCACCGATATCAGCATGGTAAATATTAAAAATTACAATCATAAACCGGACACTAAAGCAAATCGCGGAACCAAACTCGCACTAATGGCTGCCAATTCTATACTAAACAGGCGCTTCTCCGTATTGGCCAAAAAAGAAAATTCTGCAATCTCTGGCGGTAATGCCTACCTATACGATCTGTTCAAGTTTTCAGAAATTCACGGGTTGTCTGTGAATGCTAAAAACCACAATTGGAAAGCCGCCGTGCCAATGCTCGAGCAAGAAGTCCGCCGAGCTATTGAACATGGCTTCACCCAAGACGAACTCGACGAGATTAAGGCGAACCTAATTAATGCTTATGAACGCGCCGTTAAATCCGCACCCAGCCGCAAGACCAACAACCTAGCATCAGCACTCGCCAAGCACGTTCACAACCGTGCTGTATTTTCCACACCCATAGACGACCTCGCCATCCTTCGCGAAAACCTCAATAAAGTCACACCACAAGTCGCCCACAAAGCATTCAAAAAACAATGGGAAACTAATAATGTAACGCTCATTTTGACCACAAACAAGAAAACGGCAGATGCTACGACCAAACTTGCCGCGTTGTTTAAGAAAAGCAAAAATGTAGCCGTTAAAGCACTTGAAAAAAAACAATCTCAGACGTTTGACTACACCATTGTTGGTGAGCCCGGTGAGATCACCCAAACTAAACACGTCAAGGAACACGACTTCACTCAACTCACTTTCCACAATGGTTGTCGCTGTAATATTAAAAAAACCAACTTCAGCAAGGATTCTGTCAATCTCACTGCCCGCGTAGGTGGCGGCAAACTAACTATGCCAAAAGACAAGATCGGGCTGGATACCATCACATCAGCTACTTTCACCGCTGGCGGTCTAGGCAAACACAGTAATGATGAACTCCGCACAATTTTAGCCGGGCGCAACGTAGGCATTAGCATGTCAGTGGGCGACGATGCCTTTGTGTTCAGCGGCGCCACCACAGCAGACGACCTCGAACTTCAACTTCAGCTACTCTGTGCGTATTTAACAGACCCTGGATTCCGTCCAGAAGCAGAACGTATGTTTAAGGCACAAATCCCCGCCATTTACTCTCAAATGAAACACAGCCCAGCAGGCGCGCAAGCAAAGCTAACCGCGTTCCTCCGTGGCAATGATCCACGCTTTATGTTCCCTACTCAGGCACAAGCAGAGGCGTTAAGCACAGAAGATGTCAGGAAATGGATTCTGCCATCACTTCAGAAAGAATATATGGAGCTATCAATCGTCGGTGATTTCGACTCAAAAAGACTCAAGGAAATACTCGCTCGGACGGTCGGAGCATTACCTAAGCGCACTACGGTCAAACCCGCCTACGCCAATGAACGTAAACTACCTACCCTACCAAAGGCACCACAAGAAAAGCGCTACACGTTCGAAAGCCGCATCCCCACAGGCACTGCAATTATCACATGGCGCGGTCCATGGCTGGCAGCAGAGTCCATCAAGGAAATTAGGCGCATGGGAATTCTAAGCTCCATCTTATCAAATAGAATGCGTGAAAAAATTCGTGAAGAGCTAGGAGAGGCATACAGCCCTTACGCCGGATTCCAACCAAGCGATGTCTTCGAAAATCTCGGCTACATGCTCGCCGTAAGCCCAGGAAAACCTGAACAGGCGAAACGTGTGGGTAAAATCATCATCGAGATTGCCGATAAGCTAGCCCGCGAGGGAACCACTGAGGACGAACTACAGCGCGCCCTTGCGCCAAAACTAAGCGAACTAAAAAAGACGCTACGCCAAAACTCCTACTGGCTCGGCACTGTGATGTCTCAGTCACAAGAGCAACCATATCGACTCCAGTGGGCGAACGAGCGTGACCAAGATTACAGAAACATCAAACTTCAGGAGATCAACGCTCTGGCTAAGCAATACTTAAACGAGGCGAACGCCTTTCGTTTCGAAATCATTCCCCAAGCCGAGTAAGCTGGAACCTTAATCACACGCTCTTTTGCTTTCTCTTTAATGAGTAGGCAAGGAAGCATAGCCCTCCAACAATCATAAAGGTGGAGTAGAACTGCCCTTTGGTTAAGCCCAAGATCAATGCCTGCCCTACGTCAGGCTCACGATAATTTTCCACAATAATGCGGAACACAGCATAGAGCACAAAAAACAACCCGGTAATTACGCCATTAGCGAGTTTAGGAATACGCACGCGCAGTGCAAAAAGAATGGCAAACAGAACAAACCCCTCAAGCAATGCTTCGTAAAGTTGCGAGGGGTGACGAGCTTGCACATACTCCCCAAGAGCATTCAGTAGTTCTGGCCTATCCCGCGATTGATCGATCAGATAAGATAACTGCTGACTAAAAACTTCATTATCCGAACCTTTGAAATCATCGATTTCTGGAGCCAGCGGTCGACATGCATTCACAGCATCCCATGCTCTACCATTTTCCCTCAGTGCCCCAGGAAACTTCATCGCCCAACTTACACCACTGGTAACTCTCCCATACAGCTCACCATTGATGAAGTTGGCAAGTCTAACGAGAGCAATCCCGATCGGAGCGACCACGCACAAACCATCTCCCACGCCTGTCCAAGAGACCTTGTTCTTGCGTGCATAAAAGTATGTGAAGATCACCAGCCCAAGAATTCCGCCGTGGCTAGCCATTCCCCCGTCCCAAACCCTGAAAATCATCAGTGGGTCATCTGCAAATTCGGCACGACCAGATACCGTCTGTAATTGGTAGAATAAGATATACCCAAATCTACCGCCGAGAAAGACACCGAAAAATGCCGAATATGCAATAAAATCAGCCACCTTTTCTGCTGGCAGCACCCATAGTTTTTTTCTTGCGAGCCAGCGTAGTAATAGAAAACCCAAAACAAAACCCAGCAGATAGCCCAAACCATACCAACGCAATTTAATCGGACCTACGACATCGAAAATGACAGGGTCCATGTTGTGGATGTAAGTAGCCAGCACATCAACAACTCACACCATTCCCTCGCATCTGGCAAGAATCGACTTAGGAGAATGCTATCGGGAGAAACACAAGCCCCCTTATTCTAGAGATATTCCGTCAGAGAATCTACGTTAGTCTGATCCAACTTCTGCACCAATGCCATTGAGAGATTCACCATCGCAAGGTAATCATTCACGTCGATGATCGAATTATGCGAATGAATATATCGGGACGGCACACCCAGAACTATCGATGGCACACCCGTGCCAGACAAGTGAAATGCTCGTGCATCAGTCCCTCCACTGCTACGCACCGTCACTTGATGAGGAATACCTTCCTCCTCAGCCGTAGCAACAGCAAGGTCCACCAGCGCGGGATTCATAATGGCCGTTGGGTCCTGCATCCTAATTTGTACGCCACGACCCATCGCTCCTTGAGAAAGAGCCCGATTAAAGCCAGGAGTATCATCAGCAGGCGTCCCTTCCAGAACCACCGCCACATCGGGCTTTGCCTGCACAGCAGCCGTTATGGCACCACGCACACCCACTTCCTCTTGCACAGTTCCACAGGCGATCAACGTATTAGGATGACCACTCGCTGCAAGGGCTTGAGTTGCTTGAATGGCACACGCCATACCCACACGATTATCAAACGCCTTAGCCATCAGCAAATCATGATGACCCATGCGCGTAAAATCTGTCATTGGGACAATCGGATCCCCCACTCTGATGCCGTAGTTCGCCTCTAAATCCATCTGGGTTTGCGCACCCACATCAATGAACATTTGCTCAATACTTAGAACTTTTGAACGCTCTGAGTCGGGTAAAAAATGTGGTGGCTTGGATGAGATCACACCCATGATTTTTTGACCCTCTTTATTACGCACCGCCACTCTCTGAGCAAGTAAGCAGTGCGGCCACCAACCACCAAGAGGCACAAACTGGATAAATCCATCAGCTGTGATGTTCTGCACCCTGAAGGCAACCTCATCCATATGCCCAGTAAGCAAAACTCTGGGCCCCTGACCACACTGACAGAAAACCGATCCATTTCCATCGGTGCTGATTTCACCCACTTCAGCAAGCTCGTCAGCAAAAATCGCCCTTACTTCGTCTTCAAACCCAGGCGCACCATGCGCATCAGTCAATTCTTGCAATAAGCCAATCGCTTTGTCTTTCATAACCTCTACTTACCAGAGCTATCTGTCACTTCAAACTTGAAACTTCAATCCTGAAACTTATAGCTCTTTTATGGCTCAAGTCACCGATCTACACATCTCCAGTAATATCCCGCTGCCCACACCCGCTCTCATGCTTTCCGAAGTAGAACGCACGCAGACGCAAGCTGAGTTCATGGCAGAATCTCGCCAACACATTCGTAATATCCTCAACGGCCAAGATCATCGAATGCTACTAATCTGCGGACCATGCTCAATCCATGATACTGAAGCAGGAATCGACTACGCCAACCGCCTCGCTAAGCTAGCAGATGAGGTTAAGCACCAACTATACATCGTAATGCGCGTGTATTTTGAAAAACCCCGCACAACCACAGGCTGGAAAGGCCTAATTATGGATCCTAAACTTGATGGCTCCGATAACATTCCCGAAGGTCTACGCCAAGCACGCCTCTTCCTACGCGAAGTCATTAATGCGGGCCTACCAACCGCCACCGAACTCCTAGACCCAATCACCCCCCAATACATTGCAGACCTAATAAGCTGGTCTGCGATAGGTGCACGCACCACAGAGAGCCAGACACACCGCCAGATGGCATCAGGCTTGTCCATGCCCCTTGGCTTTAAAAACACAACCACAGGTGATCTCGTTGCCGCCGTTAATGCCATCAAAGCAGCCACTCAGTCACAAACATTTCTTGGCGTGAGCGAGCAGGGAGTGGCATCCGCTGTCACCACCTCTGGTAACCCCGACTGCCATATCATTCTGCGCGGTGGCGATCAGGGTCCAAACTACGGCGCCGATGACGTTGCAGTTACCACCTCATTACTAGAAAAAAATAATCTGCAACCATCAGTCATGATCGATGCATCTCACGCGAACTGCAGTAAAAAACAGGAGAATATGCCAAATGTATTCAAAGAGATCGTCAGGCAACGCTGTGGCGGCAACATCAACGTGATTGGAGCTATGCTGGAAAGCAACATCGTGGCAGGTAATCAAGGATTCCCCCGCCCCGTCGAGGAACTGACCTATGGACTGTCAATTACAGACCAGTGTATCGACTGGACTACAACAGAGACAGTCATTCGCGACGCTGCGGCACAATTGAAAGCCGCTGGAATTGTAGGGTAACCCGATGATTGCAGAACGCATATTCGCCGCCATAGATTTTGAATCAGCGGGAGCGGAGCGAGGCAAAACAGACGTACCAGTTCAAATAGGTATGGCCACTTGGTCACAGACTCATGGCCACTCTAACGCATACGTTTCCTTCCTACACACAAAACAAAAAATCAGCTGGGCTGCACAAAAAGTTCATGGCATCACCACTGATGACTTAGCAGGAGCACCACCCTTAATGACGCTATGGCCTGAGGTTAAAAAGCGTCTAGGCGGTAACATTGCTGTTGCCCACGGTCACGGCACAGAAAAACGTTATCTCCGCGCTTTCCCTGCGCATGGTTTCAGCCCGTGGATTGACACCCTTCAGCTCTACCGAGCGGTATTCCCAGATCTCGCATCCCATGCTCTGGGTAATCTCTGTGAGCAGTTCCAACTCACCGATAAAGTCTCTTCACTCGTTCCCCATAGAACATGGCATGATGCACTTTATGATTCTGTAGCATCACTTGTTTTACTTGAAAAACTCATCCAAGATTTGAATCTCGGCGAGCAGCCCGTTGAGATTCTAACCAATCCAGACACACGTGACTGGCACCGCGCAAAAAGATCTAAATAAGACAGCGCGGTTAAGAGCAAAAGCCACCAGCAACTTAAACACAAACATTCGAGGTAAGCTAATAAAAGATCAACCACTGCAGCCGCTTTCCAACTAACAAAAAGAAGATGCATACAACCCTAACGCCAGTCAGGATCATCATCTCTCGCCAAATCAATCCGATCTGCAAGGTTACGAGCTTTTATACGGTGATCCCGCTTAGCACGTCGCTCGGATAACTGGCGACGCTTTTTCTGTTTTTTTTCCAGTTTTACAATTTCCTCTTCTAGTTTGAGGTAGCTCTCATACCGCCCTACTTCAAGTTCACCATTTTCAACAGCAACCCTGATAGCACATCCCCTATCGTCGCCATGCTTACAGTCATGGAACTGACACTGAGAAGCCAATTCCTCAACATCAGAAAAACTTTCACGTAATGTTTGCTCATCGGTCCACATCTGAATTTCTCGCATCCCCGGATTATCGATAAGAATACCGCCATCATCTAGCAGGATGAGCTCACGAGCTGTTGTTGTATGCCTCCCTTTACCGGTAAGTCCGTTAACATCACTAGTCCACTGAAAATCTTCGCCTAACAATTGATTGATCAATGTGGATTTCCCCACCCCACTCGATCCAACTAATGTCACCGAAACTCCCGAGGCAAGATACTTATTTAATACTTCCAACCCATCATTTTTGGCTGCCGATGTGATGTAAACATCAGTATCGCCACCAAGACCTTTAATCAAATCCGCAGCTTCGCGATTTTGTGCATCAGAAAAAAGGTCCGATTTATTGACCAGCACAACCGCCTTTGATCCACTTCGCTGAATGAGCGTAAAGTAGCGCTCCATACGGCGAAGGTTAAAATCTGAACCCGCATCAGTCACCACGACAACTACTGTGACATTAGCAGCAATCACCTGCTCCTCAGCACTCTTCCCAGGAAGTTTCCTTGAAAAGCATGCCTGCCTCGGCAAGCGTGCACGAATCATGTTTTCGCCATCATCACCATTCGCTAATTCAAGCGCTATCCAATCACCCACGGCCGGCAATTCAGCATCCGACCTAGCATCATGATAAACTTTACCACTCATCACAACCTCTCGTTCACAAATATCGCCCATATCATCTACGAACAGCGCTCCATATGTGATTTTATTATCACGGATTAGACGTGCAGGGACGCAATCGTTTTGAGAAAGCGCATCAAAATCTTTCTGGAATTTTTTATTCCAACCCAATTTATCCAGAGTCATACAAAGTATAATATTAATTGTCACGCAGGCTCACAAGCGCCCGTCATCAGCATCGAGGTAATCAAAGAATGATTGGATTTCATCCCGATCCTGCCAACCAGCTTCTGCTTTTCGGAAAACAAGTTTCTCAGTAAAATCGTCACGAAACCCCCGATTACGCATGTAGCTGTTCCACCAATCGAGCTCATGATCACTCGGTTTCTTTCCATGTTGCCAACACCATTCCAATGCCAACTCACAGGTAGCTCCATCCAAAATAACTTGCTTAAGATCATTGTAATCAACCTGAAGAAACTGGCATGCCCACAGATCCATAGCATTTCCCATATTCGGTTCAAATTCTGGGTCAAGGGTGCCTGCCGACCAAAGTTTAATTTTACTGTATAAGCGGGCGAAGTAAACATAACCATGCACTTCATCGCGTGGACTCACGGGAGGGATATATTGGCTCATACAGTAAAATTAGGATTTGTATCTTTTCTAGGGTCTACCTGAGTAACCCCATAAGTAATGATCCCAGCTTATGCCGACAGTGAAGGTTGTCAATACGCCGGCAAGCAAATTTTATAACCATGATAATCTAGATAATCTGAAAAATTATTTTACCAAAAACATGAATCTCAGCGACCTCACATAGAGAGATGCAATGACCTCAATTATAAATGTACCATTGTAAATCATCACTTCGCTTGTCAAATCAAGACAACTCGCTAATTTTAAAGTATGCCAAGTCCACAGCAAGCATTACGCGAACTGCCATCCGTTGAAAAACTCACTAAACAGTTAGCAGATACATGCACCCTGCCTAGAGCCTTAGTCACCCACTTCGTACAACGGCAAATTAACTTGCATCGACAACGAATCCTCAATGGAGACACGATCGAACGGCAAGAAATCGAGTCCCAGATAAAGCAGGAGCTATCTGACTTCGCTGCTAGTCGGCTACAACCGGTGATCAACGCAACCGGAGTAGTCATACATACCAATCTGGGCCGCTCACCACTTGGTCCTCAAGCAGCGAAGGCTCTCACTGAAATTGCCACAGGATACAGTAACCTCGAGTTCAACTTAACAGATGGAACACGCGGCAAACGCGCAGGATATCTTGAATCAGCTCTAGCTGCAGTGCTTGCAGCTGACGCAGCAACTGCCGTGAATAATTGTGCCGCAGCACTAGTGCTTACTCTCCGCTACCTGTGCGAAGGGGAAAAGAATGAGGTCATTGTATCCCGTAGCGAACTCGTAGAAATTGGAGGGGGATTTCGTATCCCTGATATCCTCGCAACTTCCGGGGCAAAACTTGTGGAGGTGGGCGCTACCAACAAAACTAATCTAAATGATTATGCTATGGCAATCACTCCAAATACGGCAATGATTCTTAAGGTACACCGTTCAAACTTCTACATCGGCGGATTTACAGATGAGCCCGCTGTAACAGAAATCGCCGACCTAGCCCATGAACATAACCTTCCATTAGTCGAGGATATTGGATCAGGCGCCATGATGGCAACCGATGATCTTGCTCCTATCGATCATGAACCAACTCCCCAAGAAGCACTGCGCAACGGCATTGACCTAGTATGCTTTTCGGGTGATAAGCTGCTGGGTGGGCCGCAATCCGGTATCATCGCGGGTCGCCAAGACCTTATTGTCGGTATTAAAAAAGAACCATTTTTTCGTGCTGTGCGGTGCGACAAGCTCATCCTGACCACTCTACAAGAATGCCTAGATTCATACCTCGCTACCCAATCCAACAAGCATGTTGCCAATGTCCCTGTGCTCAATTTTATTTCTGAACCAACAGATACATTACATAAGCGCGCTCAAGAATTAATAGCAGCACTCGATCCTGATATTCAGCAAATTTGTAGCATTACGAAAACAACCTCACGCACAGGTGGTGGCACAATGCCAAAGTCCGAAATCCCATCGATCGCCATCAGTATTAAACCTCAAAACCTCTCCCTTAATAAGCTAGCCCGCATGCTTCGTATGGGTAACCCTGCTATTGTTGGAGTCACAGAGAATCAACAAATCCATCTCGATTTACGCACTGTATTCCCCCATCAGGATACAGACATCAAAAAAGCGCTGAGTGAGGTGCTCAGCACATAATCATAACCTAGTTTTCACTCGGCACGTGAAAATCTACTCACCCAATGCCGCCAACATATTGTCGGGCTACAATACAGTGATAACTTATTCGGCAGATGGGGCATACTTTTGAAACTTAACAAAATTTGCCTTCAGTGGAAAATTCTGATCAAATCCTGCCTGTTTGTACAATTTAACCACTGCGTTAGCTTCCATTAAACGTAAGTAACCAGTCGAGTTGGGGTTCTCATCCTCTGTTTTCCAAAAACGAATTGCCTGCTTAACTCCCTCATCGCTATCATACAACGCTAGAGTGTTGCTAGTTGCGCGTATTACAAGTTCTACAGATGCCGTGAAGTCAGCACTCATAACAATGTTGTATGCAATCAGTGCCTTGGATAATTGATGGGGGTCTTTCTTGGAAAGGTTTTCTAGCGCTACGCCATGACAGTAAGCAATTTGTGCCCGTTGAGAACCAGTAACTTTACGTTTTCGCCATGCCTGCGCTAGACGATCAAGACGATCCCATTCCTTAAGCCGCACGGCTTCCCAGAACGCATTTACCTCAAGTTGCTGAATATGCGATTCTCTGGTAAGACCAGTCTTGAGAAACTTTTCCATTTCTTGACTCAAGGAAGACAAGTCAAACATCCTGCGACTACACTCCATTTTGTAAAAGCCAGCCAAGCTAGAGTAGTTGTTTGGTGCTGTATCGATCGATTTGTATGCCATCTCACATTCTGTAAACTTTTCTTTAGCCTCAGCATAATTCCTTCCATTATAGAGCGCCATTGCCTCAATGAAAATTTTTGGCTGAATGAAATAGAATGACTCAAGCTTCGGTGCACGCACACGTTTTCGATTCAAATCTTTCTCTGACAGTTTGTAAGTTAATACACCGGCTTTATATGATAGAATGACAACATCCTCTTGTGTTTGATCATTGAACATCAGCCTTGCTTTCGCATGCGCTGCGGTAAGCGACTCGAAGGGCATAGCGCATACAACAATTAGAAGTGGTAATATAAAAGAGTTTTTCATGATGATATTTTAGGTTGGATTGATTGTAATATGCTTCAAATTAATCGTTTCTTCGCCCGCGTCGACGATTCTCTTCACGCTCTTCCTTTACTTGCTCCATTGTCTTAACCTGTCCGGAGCGCTCATATTTCATCACCAGAGCATTGACATCATCCAAAGCAATTTTTTCAGCTTCGGTAATTTCCTTACTGTTCTCGCGAATTTTTTTAGTGGATGCAATAAATGCGTACCCGATCTTCTGATAAGCTTGCTGGCGATCACTCATCGTGAGAGTTTTTTCACCTACTACCGCTCCCTCATTTAAGTTGCGATCCCAAAGAATCTCCATCACTCTCTTCGTCGCAGGTGCTGAAATGCGAATGTAACCCATGTAGCGGGCATAAACCATACTGTAAAACACAAGCGCGTCATTAGGCTTATTGCGTTTATCAAATGACTTTGCGAATAGGTAACTCACAAGAGCCGCCTTCTTTCTGTGTTTCGCGTCTAGATAAGCTCGGGCGTGCTTTTCTACACCCTGCCAGTCCTCGATCTTGTCACTTATTTCTACCATACGGAACATGGCATTCGCTTGTGTACCCACATCGTCTTTTGCACGCTTAACTACCTCATCAAGCATTCTGACGGCATCCTTATTGTCAGCTTTCGAGTTGGAGCGCCCCTTGACATCAGCAACGCCAAGCATTGCCTTGAACTCCAACCCAGTTTTGTCACTGCGAGTCAGCAGCTCCTCATAATACGGCAGGGCCTGCTTGGGAGCTGAAGTCTTTTCTCTCAGGTAGTCAGCCACCCGAATTAAGACAAAGTTGGTCAAATCCTTTGGCTTGAATTCGGTTTTCAGATCACTAAATAGTGCCTTAATGTCAGCATTGTAGCGCATTACATCATCAGCTTTTTTCTCCTTCTCAGCTTTCTTGATTTGGTCTTCGTATACACCAATGATAGCAATACGTAAGAGCGCCAACGTACGCTTATTCGAGAGATCAATACCCGGGAAATTGTAATACAGCTTCTTGAGCATCACAGGCGTGTTACCCTTGGTCTCTAAAAATGCATCCGAGTAAGCATTGACCACCTCCTCCAGGAAGAACTGTCGTTTTTTACCAGCTAACTCTGTAATCATTGCCTGCAGGTTATCTAACCCCTCCTGCTCTCGATCGACAGCTCGCATTGCAGGCATCGCATAAACTACCACTTGTGGCTTGTATGGAGAATCGGCATACTCTTTCAGAAACTTATCATAGTAAGGAACTGCATCTTTGATTCGTGGGTTAGGCGCTTTCTTCTTACCCTGTGTTTCTGCCCCAAGCATACCAATGAGGTAACTAAGGGCCTCTCCTGCAACAACTCTGTTTTCTCCTCTTTCGGCAGTATTCAAAGCCAAGATATAATATTTCTCAGCGTCGTCATATTCCGCACGACTCTCAAAAATGTTTCCTTTCATGTTGTATGTCATGTCAATGACTGCACTCGAAGAAAATTCATTTTCAATACGATTCAAAATTACCAGCGCAGGGTCATACTCACTCTCTGCAAAGTGGCAATTGGCACGATCATAAAGAGCATTCGGCATGTAGATGTTGGTTCCTGGTTCAGGATACTTACTCAGAAATACATCGAGCAACTTAGCTGCCTTTTCCCAGTATTGCTGTCGAGTCAGGTTAGAGCTCTGAAAATACTCAGAGTGCATGATCAGTTTACTCTCGGGATACTCTTTGACATGCTGATCGAGGAAGGGTTGCGCCTCATCGAAATTGCCCAGATAAAAATGGCTCCCACCAAGAACAAACAGGCAGATATCATGTTGCTCGGATGGCTTGGCAACCTTCTCAATAAGCACCTCAGCAACTTCGAGACTTTTAGAATACTCACCCCCAAAAAACAGACTAGATAACATCAGACGGCGAACGCTGTCGACCTTATCACTCTCAGGGAAGTCCTTGAGAAAAATGCTTCCATAATGCTCAGTCGTTAAGATTTCGCCGATGAGAGATGAAACACGCACAAGACTGAAAAGATGAGACTCACGCTTTTTACTCTTGTTATAGTATAACTCCAATTGCTCCATTGCCGCAAAGACACCGCGCTGGTTGCCTGCTTGATCATGCAAATAAGCCATGGCATTGATGGCTTTAACATCATCTGGGTCTCCACTGCGGAGCTTTGCTTTCATTTTAGCAAGGCCGGATTCAAGTCGAGATGCCTCGATAATTTTAACACCATCAACGATCCCCTTACGACCCGATAGCTGATTGAGCCGAACTTGTATATCATCAATAACTTCCTGAGTATTTGGAATCATCGCATAGAGATTAAATGCCGCTTTGTACATGTCGGATTCAAGAGCATTTCCGGCAAGCTTGAGAAAAACAGGAGTGTATTCAAATCGTTGATATGGCGGCATCGAGATATCCGAACGATTTTTATTAAGAAAATCTACCATAGCGGCCTCATTATTTGCCTTGATCACTGATTGTGATAAAGCCAAGAAAGCGGCAAATATACCTGTATCGGAAGTCCTCATCTTGTCCTTATTTTTCAAAGCCGTCTCAAAGTTACGAATGCCTTCGGGTATTTTAGCTTTTTCCATAAGGAAATTACAAATGGCTAAATTGATGTAAAAGCCACCAAGTGAGGGTAGTATTTTGTCACGTGGCTCACGTTCTGCCTTGAATTTCTTGTATAGATCTATCGCCTTCTTATACTCACCCAGTCCCATACTCGCCTCTGCCCAGCGCTGTAAGCATGCCTTGTGTGCAGTATTGGTTGACTGTGCCATTCCCGGAGCTCCATTGGGATATTTCTTATAGCACTCTTCGAACGATTTTGCAGCTTCCCCAAACCATTTGTCGCTATCCTCTCCAGCATTGTTACGTTTTGCCTGGTTGGCAAGCTTGAGTTCACTGAGCCCCTTACGATACCATATAGTACCGAACTTAGCCCCATATAACATGGGTGCGCGCCCACTGTAATTAGTTGTAATGCGCTCAAGAATCGCTTGGCTCTTGTCGTATTTGCGCTGCTTCCATGCCAAGTTTGCTGCACTCATTTGATCATTCAAATTTTGTGCCTCTGCTTCTCCAATCAGAGACAGCGTGAGCAGTGAAATCAAGCAGGTGAAAAATATACAAGACAGGCGGGATGATTTCATGTTCATAGATTGTGTAGGTTTATGTTAGCTAAAAGTTTCTTAAAGGGTGATTTCGAGGTTTTGTGACGTGCTGCTATAGCTCTTAATTTTTTAAATCCATGATTAGCAGTGGATTGATTTCCAGTTGGCGAATAATTCACCATGGGAAAGTGCCAAATCCGCAGCATACAGTAATACACGATTTGAATCGCACTGAGGGTAGCTTAGAATTATATTCATTGGGTAGTAAATATTTGTCTGCTGTTCAAAAAGATAACGTTTTAACAACAATCATTATTAGACTAAATTGAGATACCATTCTCATCCACAACGCTACATCAGTAATTTACCAACCACGAATAATTTAAAGATTATCTACCAAATCAGTAAATGTGACTTTTGAGATGTTCGCTGAAGCCAGACAATTTAGCACGTCAATAATTCGTTGTTGCTGAGACTCACCATCAGCCCATATCTGAACGATAGGTTGTTGTCCCCCTGCTTCTGCAGCAGCAGCCAAGCTGTCAAGGCGGCTGCGTAGTTCAACCAAGGTTCTGTTATTAGTCTCAGACTCAACAATTTGAGACTCAGGACCTGCATTGACGAAAATTTGCCCACTCTTCTCGATCTTAATGAACATTGGCTCCAGCACTGGAGGTGTCTCACTGGGTGCCGCCGCGGGCAGAGCCATACGCAAATCCTGCTCACGCGGCTGGATAGTCGTAGTTACGAGGAAGTAAATTAGGAGTAGAAAACAAACGTCAATCAGCGATGAAATATCGAGACCTGGTTCATCATCTTCAAGATTATCGGATACTTTTTTACGTGCCATGGAATATAATAGTTAAATAAATGAATGATTATTTTTTTTTCTCGAATCCGTAAACAGAGAACACAACGTTGTCCACACCGGCAGCTGCAGATGCACGAATTACTGTGCGCACATACTTGAATGATACACCCTTATCACCACGAACATGGATAACGGGCACCAATCCCTTGGCTTCCTCCTCATCCTTCTTTTTCTTTACGTAGTCAGTGATTGCTTCAGCGTCTGCAAACTCTACAGAGCTGATTTCTGCACGATATGTTCCATCCTTGCGAATGTTTATGACGATACGGCCTTTACCGTCAGTGGCCTTCTTTGAGGAACGAGCTACCGGAGGTTCGACTTTGGGGTCTTGCTTAACCACAATCACAGTGGAGGCCACGATGAAGAAAATAAGTAACAGAAAGACCATGTCGATCATCGGCGACATGTCGACCTTAAGTTCGTCATCGCCTCCTGCTACAGCGCGCCGCAATTTGTTAGATGCCATATTATTTCAATAAGTTAGGTTTTTGCCCTGTTTGTGATAAGAAGATAGGCTGGCCAATTTAAACGACCAACACTTTTTCTACTTGTAATCACCCAGCAAGAGGTTGTCACCAACCTCTTGTCAGGAAATATTAATCACTAGTTAGGTTAAACGGCTATGCCCTCAGGAATCTTAGCAAGATGTGCATCACCATTGACTGTCTGGATCGAAGCATTAAGAAGCTCCTCTGCAGTGTGGTGGCAATCAGCCACTAAGTTATTTAGTTTGTTCTTAAAGAAGAAATAAGCAGCCAGTGACGGGATTGCAGTGACCAAACCCCACAACGTTGTCAGTAGTGCCACAGAAATATCTCCAGCCAACATCGAAGGATCAGCAGATCCATCACCACTAGCGAGAGTACCGAATGCACCGACCATACCAAGCACAGTCCCGAACAGCCCTAGCATCGGCGCTGCTTGTGCAATCAGAGAAATGTAGTTGATCAGAGTCATGCTTTTGCGGTTCTCGTTGATCGTGTAATCCGCAATCGCATCTTCGACGTAGTCACGACCAAGGTCTTCAGGCTTGCGCGCATCCACGTTAGGCAAAGCATAGGCCATCATTCTGCCAAGATAACTTGGGTGTGATGCCCCGAGCTCGATCGCCGAACGGATACGACAATTAATCATGTGTTCCATAAGGCCGGCCTTGAGGTCATCAGGACCAAACTTCTGCTTGGTCAGATTCATAAAATTAAAAACGCAGAGCGCAACGAGCGCTAATATCAAGAGTCCAATTAGTATCATTGGCCATCCCCCCGCTGTGACGTAACGCTCTAAGACATTCTTGTCATCCTCGGCATAGAGAGATGGGGTAGTGATGAGCGCTGTGGTAACTACGGTGGTCACAGTCTTGAAAGAACGAATTGATGTGATTTTCATTATTGTTGTTTGTAGGTTGGTTAGTTGGTGTTTTAACTTGTGGTGATTTTGTTAAGGATAAACACACCAGCAAGCTGGAACGATTCTGCGAATGATCTTCTTAGAGTAAAGGAGTAAATTACGAAAATCTTGATATAATTCTCGCAAGTCCCGCCTTGACGCATCCGCAACATCACACTAGGCGTTTCTACCCGCATTGCACCACTAACTAAAATGCAATGGGCTCATAGTACAATGGATAGTATGATGGCCTCCGAAGCCATAGATCCAGGTTCGACTCCTGGTGAGCCTACCACTGCTCGTTATTGTAACTGACAGTATGTCCCTTTTTGCCGCAGTGATACCAAATCCAATACCAATTACTGGTTTCGTATTAGCGGCACCATCGCTATCATTAGATCGCAGACATGTAATAACGCTATTGCAAAACCTAACCGTTATCAGTCAATCTTTTCTGATAAGCCGCATCAAAAACAGCCCAGCACGCAATAAAACCGGAAGCGAAATCTTGAGGGCGCATACCTATCCATCTTCTAACCTCATCTAAACCAAACCACTCCCCAGCTTCAATTTCACTGCAAGGAAATCGAACTGCACCATCATGGCGTGCTGTGAAGAGCCGCACATGCTCCCATCCAGTTTTTTCACAAGCGGCTATACTACCAATTTCCTGAACATCTGCACCCACAATACCGAGCTCTTCTTGCAACTCCCTGACAGCGGTCTCCTCATACCCTTCACCTGCATTGAGATGCCCAGCCGCACTAGAATCCCAAACCCCTGGATGCACATCTTTAAGTCGTGACCTCTTTTGAAGAAACAGCTCATGACGCTTGTTGAAAACAAACATATGCACCGCCCGGTGCAGAAGACCTTCGCGATGCGCTTCATCGCGTGTTGCCTGACGCTGCACATCATCATTTTCATCAACAATATCAAAAATTTCGTCTCCCCTCTGCGGGTTGTTTTTTAGCGGATGATCATCATAAGACCTTACCAAGTCCACCCATTGTTCCAACGTAAGCTCTTCTGCCCGCGATGTCTCTGCAACTCCAACAGAAACCGTAACATCTTCCCATTTTGCCGTGTCCGGCATTTGTTTGCGCATCTGTTTGCGGCGCTGAGAAAAACCACGTCTGACAAGCTCATCAAACAAGCGGGCGTCATAGACTGGCAAATCAGCAGGACGTGGCTCACAAATCATTACTGTAGAGTCAATCAGTGGGCGGGGAAAGAATGCCTGAGGCGGTATTGTCTTAACTGGTTTACTTACCCACTCGCTCTGCATACGTAGTGATAATACCCCGTAGCTCTTTGTACGCGGCTCCGCAATGATCCTATCAATAAATTCTTTTTGCAGCATTAGCACAGCACGGCAAACAGGCGACGGACGACTCATGAAATTACGCATAATAGCGCCACCTGCTGAGTATGGCAGATTACCTAACAACTTGACCGGTTGATACTTGAATAGCTGCCTGACGTCGAAGCGCGCACCATCGTGATGATACACTTCAACGTGACTCATAGAATCATATTTGATTTTCAACCCCTCCGCCAGGCGAGCATCAAACTCAATGAGAATCACATGATCGGCAACTCCTATGACATGCTCCGTGAGCGCTCCAATCCCCGGCCCAACCTCAACAACGGTGTCACCGGGTTGCACATCAAGCTGAGCCACAATCCAACGAGAGACATTTTCATCAATTAGAAAATTCTGGCCCAGTTTTTTTGAGGGTATCACACCTAGTTGCGTGAGCCGCTTTCCAGTATCTGTCGGGTTCATCTATTTTAGAGCATCTAATAACAGACCAATGTGCTTCAATGGACTAACTCGCTCAAAAGCATGCTCCAACATCCCATCCACACCTATAACAAATGTGCTGCGCTCAATGCCCATGTATTTTTTCCCAAACAAAGACTTCTGCACCCACGCACCATAGGCTTCAGATATCTGGTGAGCCGTATCAACTAACAACGGATAGGGTAACTTACGTTTAGTTATGAACTTTTTGTGGCTCGCTTCATCGTCACCACTTACTCCATAGATGACAGCCTTATCCTTGAGTGTATTCCACTGATCTCTGATAGCGCACGCCTGCATCGTACAGCCAGGCGTGTTATCTTTAGGGTAAAAAACTAATATCACGCGCTTGCCCCGCAACTCACTTAAACTCACAGGCACCGTACCTCCACCGTTCGGGCAAACGGCTAGAGTAGAAAAATCTGGAGCTGGTTCACCGACGACAGGTTTCATGATATACACCTACACGGCTACGTATGAATTGCAATCACACACATTAAAAACTTCTAATATCGAACATAGCAGATCAATATGCTTTCGTGACTTTCGCTTCCAAGATCACCCTGATGCGGATCCTTATGGCTCCCATATTTGCGGTACTGGCGGTATATTATGGTGAAAGCGTCAAAAGCGGCGAACCTAACGAGGCTATTCGTTGGTGGGCAGTCGGTGTGTTCATTTTTGCAGCAATCAGTGATGGAATCGATGGCTATATAGCTCGCCACTGGGATCAGGACAGCAAGTTTGGTGCATTCATGGATCCATTTGCAGACAAAACACTACTGCTCACAGGCATCGTATTTCTTACCTTCGTTCCATGGGGTGAGGGTTGGCAAATCCCAATCTGGTTTACCGCACTTATGATCACTCGCGATATCATTATTATTGCGGGTATCTGGATTCTGCACTATCTGAACCACCAAGTGCCAATCAAACCCCACTGGACGGGCAAGGTCTGCACCGTCACCCAAATGATCCTTCTCGGATGGGTCATGCTGAAATTCATCCCTCTCGATCCACTTTACCCCACCATCGCCGCCACCATCTTCACTGCTTGGTCCGGTATCGAATACTTCCGCCAGGGGTTGCGCCAACTCCACGATCACCACCACCAGGCGGCAAACTCCAAGTCATAAATTTTAACAACTCATCTTCATGCCAACCGTCGCCATCGTAGGACGCCCAAACGTGGGTAAATCAGCTCTTTTCAACCGCCTTGCTGGTCGGCGTATAGCCATCGTGCACGACCAACCAGGTGTCACCCGCGACCGCATTTCAGCGCCATGTCATATCACAAAAATACCCTGCACATTAATCGATACGGGGGGTATCGGCGCCACATTAGATGATGGCTTTAGCGCCGCAGTCACGACCGAGGCGGATATCGCCATGCAAACTGCGGATCTCATCCTGTTCATCGTTGACGCCAAAGATGGCATCACCGCAATTGATGAGGCACTTGCACAGAAGCTCAGAAAATCCAAGGCACCCGTGCAACTGGTTATCAACAAAGCTGACAACGAAAAACAAACCCACTTAACAGGCGACTTCGCTACACTCGGCTACGGTGCAGGCATCACGACATCAGCAGAACTCGGAAAAAATCTTGAGCAACTGGCAGACGCTATCGATAAAGTCGTGACTCCCCTACACCGCGATATTGAACTAGCCGAAAAGGAGGTTAAAAAAGATGGCCTAAAAATCGCTATCGTTGGACGACCCAATGCCGGCAAGTCATCGCTGATCAATGCCATCCTCAAAGACGACCGAACGATTGTTTCCGATGTTGCTGGCACCACCCGTGATGCCGTCGATGTTCCTTACGAATTCCTGGGTGAGCGACACACACTAATCGACACAGCCGGCATTCGACGTCGAACAAAAATGGATTCCTCTGTAGAAGTTTTCTCCGCGATGCGTGCTGAACGATCTATACGCCGCTCTGATATCTGCTTATTGGTCATCGATTGCGCAGAAGGGGTTTCCGCTCAAGACCGTAAAATCGCACGTATTATTCAAGACGAGAAAAAACCTTGCCTGATTGTACTCAATAAATTTGATCTCTATCACCCAAGCGCTAACCGCAGCGTTCGCTTGGAAGAAGCCACCGAACACGTGCGCACCGAGCTTTTCTTCCTCGCTTATGCGCCTTACGTAGCAGTTTCTGCATTAAAACAGCAATCCATCGGTCTGGTTTTTCAAAAGCTCGCTGAAATCCGCAAACATGCCCAAGAACCAATTACTACCGGTAAACTCAACCGTTTTTTAGGTGCCGCTTTTGATAAAAAACCTCCCCAAGCTCGCAAGGGAACCAAACGCCTCAAACTGCTCTACGCAACCACTGCCATCAATGATCGCTACACTGCGATCCCCGTGCCCACTTATATTCTTTTCGTTAATGATAAGCGCCTCATGCAGGAGAACTACGAACAGTATCTTACCAACAGGCTTCGCGAAGACCATCCATCACCAGGAATCCCAATCATCTTCTCAGTTCGCTCACGCAACTCCAAGGATGATAAGGGTAAACGAAAGTAATCTCAATATGCCCCCCCGTTTAGCTACGGACTCGCCACCCAATAAGATCACACATCATCCAGCCACGCCCGTTACCATTGCCATTACAGCCTCGGCAACAAACCCCAGCGCCATAATTAAGCAAATTTCTCTCTCGCGGCTTTACGTGCCATCCGATTCCATTTAGGAAATAGCCCATGCCACTTCTCGAAGTTTCCAACCTGACCACGCGCTTCCACACACGCAATGGTATAGTACGTGCCGTGGAAGACGTCTCTTTTTCCGTCGATAAAGGCGAAACCGTAGGTATCGTTGGTGAATCCGGTTCTGGAAAATCCGTCACCTGCTATTCACTGGTCGGACTGATCCCCCAGCCTCCCGGAAAAATTCATAGCGGTACAGCAATGTTTGATGGCATCGACCTTATCCAAGCGAGTCAACAACAGCTACGCAAAATACGTGGCAAACGAGTCTCTATGATCTTTCAAGATCCAATGACTTCGCTCAACCCATACTTAAAGATATCGTCGCAACTCACAGAACCGCTCGAAATCCATGAGGGCATGAAGGGAAAACAAGCTCTGCATCGCGCCATCGATGCCCTAGCAGAGGTAGGTATCCCAGACCCTGAAAAACGTATTCAATCCTACCCACACGAATTCTCAGGCGGCATGCGCCAACGCGTTATGATTGCTATGGCTCTGATCACTCGACCTGAACTTCTAATCTGCGACGAACCCACCACGGCCCTCGATGTAACGGTTCAAAAACAAGTTCTTGATCTTATCAAGGATCGACAAAACGAACTTGGCACCGCAGTCGTTCTCATCACCCATGACCTAGCCGTGGTGCATCAGACATGTGATCATGTCAACGTGATGTATGCTGGGCGTATCGTCGAACGCGCGGCGACCAAACAACTTTTCAAATCACCTCTCCACGCCTACACCCGTGCCCTACTCAAAAGCATTCCTGCAACACACGATAAAGGCCAAAAACTCTACACCATCCCCGGCATTCCACCTGACCTCTCTGATCCACCAGCGGGCTGTGCATTTCATGCCAGAAACACGCTGGGAGATGCCAACAAGTGCAATCTAAACTCACCGCCCCAGCTAACCGAGATTCAGTCCCAGCACTACGTCCAGGACTGCCCCGGCTGCTTGGCTAAACCGTAGATCATTACTACCCCACCAGCTGATTTTGCAGATCATCCCAGAAAATTTACCAAACCCGCAACAAGCAGCTAACTCAACAATTTTAAGACCATGAACACCAACCAACCACGAATCGGAATTATCATGGGAAGCCAGTCAGACTGGCCAACCCTCGAACATACCGCTCGTACACTCAGCAACTTCGATGTCGCATGGGAGTCCCGAGTTGTTAGTGCCCACCGCACCCCAAAGCTACTATACAATTATGCGGAATCAGCGGCAGAACGCGGCTTGCAGTGCATCATTGCAGGCGCAGGTGGAGCAGCCCATCTCCCGGGCATGGCTGCAGCCATTACCCATCTCCCCGTTCTTGCCGTTCCAGTAAAATCTCGCACCCTCAATGGAGTGGATTCACTACTATCAATTGTTCAGATGCCCGCCGGCATCCCCACCGCTACCTTCGCTATAGGTGAGGCAGGCGCCACGAATGCCGGTCTTTTCGCTGTCGCAATGCTTGCCGCAACAGGTGATAAGAAACTCGCCGAAAAGCTAGCCGATTTCCGTAACGACCAACGAAGTAAAATAGAAGCAGGAAGCCTCCCTCAAATGGACGACCTTCAAGCTGACTGAGTATGAATCATCAATCAGAAACTTGTATTGGTGTTCTAGGTGGCGGACAACTTGGTCGAATGCTTGCACTCGAAGCCCGCCGCATGGGGTTGCGCGTTTTGCAGTGGACAGGTGGAGACGCCTCAGGTGCTGCACGGCTTGCCGATCAAGCACTAACAGAATCGTTTGATTGCGATGAGACACTAGAAAATTTCATCACTCAATCCGATGTCGTTACGGTTGAATTTGAAAATATCCCAAAGGAACTACTTCAAAAAGTCAGTGGGCGTCTTCCACTCATGCCAAGCGTGCGGCCAGTATCCATCTGCCAGAACCGCGAACTGGAAAAAAACTTCCTTGCTGAAAATGGAATACCTACCGCACAATTCCGAATCGTCGATGATGCAGAGAGCTTAAAAGGCGCGCTGGGCGAGATCACCGGTGACGTAATCCTTAAAACCGTCGAATCTGGCTACGATGGCAAAGGACAAATGCTTGTGCCCGACAATCCCGATCGCTTATCTGCCGAGGAAATCTGGAACAGCTTCGGTGACACGCGTGCCATTGTAGAAGAAAGAATCAATCTGTCGGCTGAACTTTCCGTGATGGTCGTACGCGCACAAACAGGTGAAATCACCACTTATGATCCAGCTGAAAATCAGCACAAAAATCATATTTTAGATGTATCCATCGTACCTGCCAGAATGCCAGAATCTCTCCTCAAAGAGGCACAGGATATTGCCAGCAAAGTCGCCGAATCACTGGATTACGTCGGCATCATGGGTGTGGAGTTTTTCCTCAATGAAACTGGCGATCTGCTCGTCAACGAAATGGCACCACGCCCACACAACTCGGGACACCACACACTAGATGCTTGTGAAAGCTCACAATTCGAGCAACAAGCACGCGTGATTTGCGGCTTACCCCTCGGCAGCACAAACTTATTAAAACCAGCTGTCATGGTTAATTTGTTAGGCGATTTATGGGTGGATGCTACAACACCACCTGACTGGTCGCCTGTCCTAACAACTCCAAGCGCCAAGTTACATCTATACGGGAAACTCCACGCAAAACCCGGACGAAAGATGGGCCACATCACCATCCTCGGCGACACCATTGAACAAGCGTTATCGCGTGCCAACAAGTGCCGTGAGGCATACGGCCTCTCACCAATCGAAGACTAACAACGACAACCAAAGAACGTGCTCAAGCAGCACAAAAGGCGAGCCATGACATGCACTGGCTACATGCTGATAACCGCATCGCATCCTTAACCGCATCGCATCCTATGACGCAGCAGTTTAACCACTCATCATGTTAGGCGCTATTCTTTGTATGCCTTAATAGACTCGACCTCAATTTCGAAGTCTCCATCTTTTTTATCATAAAGCATAAACCCCACACTCGATACCTTCTTGGTATTCAGTTTAAAAGTCGGCACTTTTTTCCCAAAGTATGTTGCATAAAATGATTTAAATGGAATGCGCACGATCGCCCACTCTCCCTTAGCAGGTTGGATCGGACTCCAGTATGCTAACATTCGGTTACCCCCAGTTCTGGTGGTCAGGTAATACTTTCTACCATCACCTTTAACTTTCAATTCAATACCAGTATATGCTGATAAATCATGAGTCTTACCACTGGTTCTGACTGATGAAAACCCACCGTTGTTCTGCAGCGAGATCTTCCCGTTAAACACCAGGGTGTTTTTCTTGCTGACTACTGATCCCCCTTTGGAAAGGCCACCCATGACGCCATCATTCACGGTCATCCAAGCGCCTACAACTCGCGTTGAATCAAAATCGTCTAGAGTTTTAGTTGTGACCAAATCGGCTTTCACTAGTAGTGTGGTAGATAATAAACAGATAATACTTCTTATGTTAGTCATATGAATAATGGTTAGTAATGAACCCACTCATCTTATTCCTCGTCTGTTGGCTCGTCAAATTTTTTTGCTTTAGAAAAAAAACCAACTTCCGTCATCGGCATTGTCATCAGCATCAAATATCATTTGACGGTGCCTGTTTATCCATCATGTTGTGCTGTGTTTACAGTTCTCCAACCATCAATCGCAAACCATCAATAATCAAGCATCATAGCGCTCCCCCGCTCCTGACCCTGAGTCAGATTTTGTCATACACATCACTGTTCGGCACCGATCCCTAAGCCCCCCAATAATTACCATCATGAAAATCCTCCTCACAGGAGCAAATGGCTACATTGGGTTACGCCTCCTATCAGCACTCAGCTCGACCCAGCATCGCGTGGTCGCTGTGGTCAGAAACAAGCAAAGGCTAGACAAAAAAACATGTGAAATGTTTGGTGATAGACTTGAGATTGTTGAGCAAGACTTCCTCACAGATGTGACATCCACATCCTGCCCTGATGATATTGATGCCGCATACTATCTGATTCACTCGATGGGTTCAGGGAAAGGTTTCGCCAAACGAGAAGAACGTTGCGCACGCCATTTTATAGAGTGGATTCAAACCTCACAGTGCAAACAAATCATCTACCTTTCCGGCATCATTCCAGATGCGGATGATCTTTCAGTGCACCTAGAATCGAGACAACGCGTTGCTGACTTACTCTCGGAAAGCAACATCCCCCTCACCACGCTGCGCGCATCAATCATCGTCGGCTCAGGATCTGCCTCGTTCGAGATCATTCGAGATCTTGTTGAAAAACTTCCCCTCATGATAACGCCACAGTGGACTCGCACCCGCTGCCAACCGATCGCTATTCGCAACGTTATCGAATACCTAACAGGAGTTCTCAACCACAAAGATTGTTTGCAGCAGAGTTTTGATATAGGAGGCCCAAACAAAATCAGCTATCGAGATATGATGAGCGAATATGCTGATTCGCGTCGTCTATGGCGCCTTATCGTCCCAACACCCTTTTTCACCCCTCGCCTATCCTCATACTGGTTGAGCTTGGTCACCGCCACCAATTACCAGCTCGCCAAGGCACTAGTCGGTAGCCTCCACATGGAAACCGTCTGCCACGAAAACTCGATCACATCCATCGTCCCCCAAAAATTATTAAGCTACCGAGAAGCTATCGATCTAGCGTTTTCCCGTATCGCACAGAATCGCGTCCCCTCAACATGGTACGGAGCGATGTCCACAGGTCACCTGCGCCCCGAACAAATACAAAATATCCAAGTGCCAGAATACGGCGTCTTAACCGATAGAAGGACCGTGCAGCTGACAACTGATAAAGCTGACGTCGTCGATGCCATATGGTCAATCGGCGGAGCCCGCGGATGGCCTAGCATGACATGGGCATGGAAATTACGTGGACTGATGGATAAGTTTGTTGGCGGTATCGGTATGCGCCGTGGCAGGCGTGACTCCACCGATCTCAAACCAGGCGATGCTCTTGATTTTTGGCGTGTCGTTCTCACCGACAAGAAGGCAGGGCGGCTTATCCTTTTTGCTGAAATGAAACTTCCCGGTGAAGCTTGGTTAGAGTTTTATATTTCTAAAGACAGCCTAGTGCAAACAGCAACATTCAGACCCCTCGGGTTATTTGGCCGACTATACTGGTATCTAACATTTCCTTTTCATCTTATCTTATTCCCCCGCATGGCACGCAAGCTCGCCAAGGGGTGGCCAACACCTTCAACAAACACTAAATCATGAAATCAATCCTCATCATAGGCGGCAACTCAGGCATCAGCGAAAAACTAGCCCAGCAACTTCAGTTGTCTGGAGATCAGGTTCTCACTGCATCCCGAGAACCTTCCGCATTTACTCATCAAACATATGACGTCTCCTCAGGCGATAAATTAGTCATCCCTGATCAGCTTGACGCCTTAGTCTACTGCCCTGGCTCAATCACACTGAAACCATTTAACAGCTTGAGCCGTGAAGAAATGCTCGCCGAGTTTGAGTTAAATGCTCTGGGCGCCGCCACCACAATACAACAAGCACTACCCGCTTTGCGAAAATCTGCCGCAGCCTCGGTTGTTTTGTTTTCCACCGTTGCTGTGCAGACAGGTCTTCCATACCATGCATCCATAGCCATGGCAAAAGGTGCTATCGAGGGTCTAACACGTTCACTGGCAGCAGAGTTGGCACCCAAAATCAGAGTGAATGCCATCGCCCCATCACTAACGGTAACACCACTGGCAGAAAACCTTGTAAATACGGATGCAAAATGTCAGGCGTCAGCCGATCGACATCCTCTTAAACGCATCGGTGATCCTGAGGAAATCGCCAGCCTTGCAGCATGGCTTGTTTCCGATGCATCACGCTTCGTCACTGGACAAATCATCCATGCCGATGGCGGATTGGGCAGCGTCCGCACGCTATAATTAGTTACCACGCAAATCACTCATCTGGATGGCAGTAAACTCATTACTCATCCAGTCAATATTAGTCGTGGTTATCAGCTTCTGTGCATCTTGTGGTAACTCCCCCATCAATGAGTTCCTCCGATCTGGATCAAGCTCACCAAAAATATCATCAAGCAAATACACCGGCAATTCTCCAGTTCGCTTACTTAACAGCTCTCCCTGCGCCAACTTAAGAGCCAACGCCATAGTGCGCTGTTGCCCCTCACTCGCATATTCATTTGCCGCCATCCCATTGATCGATAAACGCACGTCATCACGGTGCGGCCCCGCCACCGTCTGACCAAGTCTGCGCTCGCGTTCAGATGTCATTTCCAGGCTTTCTCTTAGGTTATCACCAGCTCCTGCGACATATTCCATTCTTACACGCTCATCGCAGGCGCTCACAGCGGATTGTGCTTCTGATGCCGCCGGCCCAAGCGCAACCACCAAATCTCTTCGCGCATCAGTAAGAAAATCACCATGTTGCACTAACAGCTCAGTGTAAGCAGCGATCTCGCTATCACGATCACCACCCGTCACATGGCGGTCTTTTAGCAAAATATTACGCGCTTTCAAAACCCGTGCGTATCGGTTCAGGTTATCTCGGTAGTCGTGATCAAGCTGGCAGCCCAAAAAGTCAAGATACCTGCGCCGCACACTTCCTGATCCACGCACTAGTTGCAGATCATCATTTCCCATCCACACCACCAGCCCACCACCACGAAGGTAGTCCGCTTGTTTAAGCACCGCGTCATCATCCACCTTCATTCCCACACCCTTGCCCCGCGCATAACGCACCTGCAGTGCACTACCCCAACAGTTGCCCGCCACACCAAACCCTGAAGTCTCGACTTTCACCAAACTCCCCATCCGCTTACTGCGCGGTGACTGCAAACGAACCAACACACAGACCGCTTCTAAAATGGAGGTCTTCCCCTGCGCATTCGCCCCAACCATCACAGCCCCGGACTCAGGAAACTCCAACGCCAATGCGTCAAAGCAACGAAAATTCTGCAGGCGTAGTGTCGAGATCACGTTGTGATATTAAGTTTTAAGAACAAAACTCCAAACTCCAAATTCGCAATTCTACCGCCTCACTTTTCCATCACCGATTCACCACCCTGATTTCCCTATTCATTACCAGTTGCCATTGTGTTCTTCATCGCTATGATTTCTCCCATGAAAAGTTTCATACTCTGTCTCGTAGCAGGCCTCACACCATTCGTGTTGCTCCATTCAGCATTCGCTGAGAGCACTACCGCCCAGCAGGCCGATAAACCCACCACTACCCAAAAACCATCACTCACGTTTTACTATTACGATGGATGACCAATGTGTAACAAAATTAAGGTCATCGTGAATGATCTCAAAAAAACAAAAGGACAAAAAGTTACGTTTAACAACGTCGTGGTCGGTGCGGGCAACAGCTCAGCTGCAATCAAAAAAGCTAAACTTAAAGGGCACGGAATCATCGCTAACGACAAAAATGGTAAACTCATCCAGATCGTCAACGGCCACCGCTACGGGAAAAAAGAAGTCGATGCCGTAGTCGCAAAGCTTCTTCAATAAATAGATTCCCCACGCACAGTTCCACACTCACTCGCTATGTTTAAAAATCTAGCTGTATTAGTCAGCTTCACGCTCATTGCCAACACCCCACCCCTCAGTGCAGACACTCCCACCCGCTGGGATAATACAGCTGCTGCTGGCATCTCATTAGCTCAAGGCAATTCAGATAACCTCAGCTATAACCTTCGCCTTCTCAGCCTATACGAGCACAACAATATAGAGGCCAAAATCGGCGTCGATTGGAACTACGCTGAAAATAATGATACCAAAAATATCGATTCCTTCAGAGCGTTTAGCGAGTACCGTTATCTCCTCAGCGATCATGCCTATCTCGGCACCAATGCCTCTTACCTCATCGATGACATCACCGATATCGACTACCGTATCGATCTCGGAGTAGTTGCCGGTTATTATTTACTTAAAAACAAAGACCAGAAGCTCTCCTTTGAAGCTGGCCCCGGATACGTCTGGCAAGACCAAGCCAACGTCACCGATGACTACATGACCCTACGCTTCGCACTCCGCTTCGCGCAACAACTCGCCGCGCAAACCAAGCTATCCTTCACCACCACCTTCACTCCAGCCGTCAATGACTTCAGCGATCACTTACTTAGCGCCGAAGCCGGAATTGACACCGCCATCAATGACCACTGGGCGATCCGCACCGCCATCCGTTACCAGTATGATAGCACACCTGCACCCAACCGTCAGTCTAGCGACACCTTACTCACCTTGGGCCTTCGCTACACTCTAGGCAGCGAGGATACAGATCATACATCAGGCGAGAAATCCTCTAGCCCAGCTGAATCAGGCGCCATCTCAGGCCCCGAAGCCATCCAAGACGGCTGGACCAGCACCGCTGCACTCACCCTCTCCATGGCTGATGGTAACTCAGATAACCTGAACACGGCAGCCAGCTACGATGCCGCTCACCGCAGTGACACTGGTGAGTTTTTCTTCACATCCGCCTACAACTACGCAGAGGCAGACAACACAGCCAGTGCTGACTCAGTCGTCACCCGCACGCAGTTTAACAAGCTTCTCACCCGCAATACATACCTCGGCATTGGCCTCGGCTTCCTCCGTGATGACATCGCAGATATCGACTACCGAGTCACACCCGCAATCACACTTGGCCACTACTTCATTAAAAAAGACCACATGACGTTAAGTCTTGAAGCTGGGCCAGGATTTACTTTTGAAAAAGTCAACAGCACCACAGACAACTACTTTTCCATCGTTGGTGGAGAGAAATTCATCTGGGAAATCAACAAGCGCATATCTCTCAAACAATCGCTGACCGGTCACATCAATCCCTCTAACACAGACGACTTTAATATCGCGGCAGAAATCGCCCTAGATACCGATATCAGCAAGCACCTCGCATGGAGGATCGCTGCAAGCTGGAGCTACGATAACACCCCTGCCAGCAACAACGACAAGGATGACATCACCCTCTCCTCTGGCATCACGGTAAAATTCTAGTTCTAAGTCACAGCTACCAAACCACTGTCACGAGCACTTTTTACTGCTCACTAACAACCAGCCGCCATGCCAGCTACCCTCACCCTGCACGGCATTGATGGCTGCCCCGCTGGATGGCTCGTCCTCAGCCAGAAATCTCATCACCCCAGCAGCACCATCAGTGCAGGCATCTACCCCACACTGGATGAGCTCGCTCCAAAGCTCCACGCTGATGACATCGTCGCCATCGACATGCCCATTGGTTTACCCAACCCGCAGAGCTACCCGAGGGCCTGTGACATTGCCGCCCGGAAAACACTCGGCCCCCGCGCCTGCTGCGTATTCTCAGCCCCATGCAGAGGCACCCTAGAACACCTCGATCATTACCCATCAGCTTGCGCATGGCACAGAGAAGCTACCGGTAAAGGCATCTCCTGCCAGGCATTCAACATCTTACCCAAAATCCACGAGCTCGATCAGTTCCTTAGCCGCCGACCAGCCACTGCAAACTTTCATGAAATCCACCCTGAGATCAGTTTCGCCCACATGAATGCCAGCTCAGGTAAACCAACGCCCGTGCTCACCAAAAAATCCTCTCCCGATGGCAGCCAAACTCGCATCGCATTGATCGAGCAAGCATTCCCCGGCAACCTGCAAAACCCAGCCGCCATGGACCGCCTCAATCAAAGCCTCGGCCCCAGATCCCATCATGGCAAACCACGCTGGGCGCTCAACGACCTCCACGACGCCTTTGCCGCACTCTGGTCCGCGCACAGAATCATCGCCAACAATGCTGATGTCATACCAGCAGCTCACCTCGGCAACCCGGCACGAGACGCCACGGGAAAAATCATGCAAATCCAAGCATGATCCAAACCTGAACCCACACACGTTTGATAATGAAACAACAAAGAGTGATTTCAGCTTAAGTCATCAACAAGTGCAACCCTACTTAAAACGTTGCTAATAATTTCCAACAACTGCTCTTCTGGGGGAGATAATATCTTGGATTTACTTAAGTAATAACCCCACTGCCTGCGAGGAGGAGGAGTAATCGGGTGTAGCACCAATTCTCTATTACAAACGGCCTCACGCGCTACCCATTGTGCAACTATACCAACGCCCAATTCTTGAACCGCCATCTCCTTAATTGCTTCCATGTTTCCCATCGTAAGAACCGCACGCTTTTGCAGCCCAATACCGGAGAAGTGATCATCCAAAATTTGACTCGTGAGCGAATCCTTACTGTAGGTAATGTAGCGCTGACTAGAGAAATCATGCTCAGAAATCGGCGGGGTCTGACACCATGGATGGTTAGGAGAAGTAATGAAACAAAGCTCATCAAAAACAATAGGAACAAATCGATAACCACCATCAAACTTTTGCCGATAGATTCCAAACGCTACATCTAATTGACCCCTCTCTAACTTGTCAATAAGTGCCACAGTATCACCGGGGCTTATAAACACCTCACAATTAGTATATTTTCGATGAAATCCCTTCAGTGCCTCAGGAAGAACGTGGTGACATAAAGTGTGACTCAACCCCAACTTAATAGCACTGTAATCCCACTTCTTCAGAAGATGGATCTTTGTATTCGCAGATTCGAGCTCCTTCATTGCTCGTCTAACATGATGCAAAAAAACCTCTCCTTGAGGTGTTAAAATACATTTTTTTCCCAGTCGCTCTATCAATTGACAATCCAAGTTCGACTCTAAATTTTTGATTGAATGACTAATCGCGGATTGGGTGACATCTAATTTGATAGCTGCTGCAGTGAATGAACGAAGCTCTTCCACTGCCAAAAAACTCAAGATCTGCCTTATTTCAGGTATATACATAAGTTCAGGTCAATCCTTCATTCATCAAAAACCTCATAAGGCTTCATGAGCATATCGCATGCCAAAAAAGTTGTTATACACTTAATAAAATAAAGCCACAGAAAGCATCATTAACACTCTTCGCTCATATTCATGATAAGCATGAATAAAATTCATACACCGTGGCACGTGCATTGCTCAGATCGAAATCACACAACATCAAACCTAATATGTTCACTTCAAAAAAACTAATCAACACCGCTCTAGCAACCACCTGCATTACATCCACCGCGATACTCCATGCCGAACAGCTCGATGTCGAAAAAGATGAACTTAAATTCGGCTTCATCAAACTCACAGATTGCGCGCCCATTGTCATCGCGAAAGAAAAAGGCTATTTCGAAAAGGAAGGCTTACAGGTGGAGGTCATCGCTCAACCGAACTGGAAACAGCTCCTCGACAATGTCATTACTGGCGAGCTTGACGGTGCGCACATGCTCTCCGGTCAACCCATTGCTGCAACAATCGGTTTCGGCACAAAAGCCCACATTGTTACACCTTATACCCTCGACCTGAATGGCAACGGCATCACCGTATCCAATTCCATATGGGAGGGTATGCAAGAAAATGACGAAAGACTCCTTTCCGAAACTCCTCCTCATCCCATCACCGCAGATTCGATCAAACCCATCGTCATGGAGGCCAAACAAAGAGGTAGGAAGCTTCCCATGGGAATGGTTTTCCCCGTATCAACTCACAACTACGAGATGCGCTACTGGCTAGCTGCCGCGGGCATCCATCCCGGCATGTACACTTCCACAGACCTCAAGGGCTTCACCGATGGCGACATCGAGCTTTCCACCACCCCTCCGCCACAGATGCCCGCCACTCTCGAGTCAGGTAAGAATGTTGCCTATTGCGTAGGTGAGCCATGGAATCAGCAAGCCGTGGCAAAAGGAATAGGTGTTCCCGTTGTCACCAACTACGACATCTGGAAAAACAATCCCGAGAAAGTATTCGGTGTAACCAAAGCCTGGGCTGACGAAAACCCACAGACCCTAATTGCTGTCACCAAAGCTCTTATTAAGGCTGGAAAGTGGCTAGACGCTACCGACGACAACGGCAAGCTCATCAACCGTGAGGAAGCATGCCGCATCTTATCTCAATCCAATTATGTTGGAGCTGATTATGATGTCATTAAAAACTCCATGACCGGCTTCTTCTACTTTCAAAAGACCGACAAGCGTATCATGCCTGACTTCAACGTCTTCTTCAAATACCACTGCTCCTATCCGCACTACTCAGACGGAATCTGGTTCCTCACACAAATGCGTCGGTGGGGACAGATCACCGAGGCAAAACCCGCCTCTTGGTATCACGATACCGTCAAAAGCGTTTATCTGCCTAATGTCTATCGCAAAGCAGCTGATATGCTTGCAAAGGAAGATGCAATCACCGCCAAAGACTATCCAGCAGCCGATTATGACGGCTACAAGCCAGCTACAACTGACTTCATCGATGGTGTGGCTTATGACGGCAAAAAACCTATAGAGTACCTTAATTCGCACTCAATCGGCATTAAGGATGATCCATCTCTGTCAAGCAAGTAAAGAGCGCCCAATTTAATGGCGACGCCGCCCGGGGGGTATTTTACCTCTCGGGACTCACGCTGACAAAATCGCCACAAACATCGCGGAAGCATCACCCACCACCGACCCTACACCCGCTTCCCCATAATATTCTCGCCCATACACTAACATGTCGAAAAAACAAACTTCTCTCGAACGCTTCAAATACAGCCTTCTAAAGCTCATCAGCCTCTCTGGCTTCAAAGTCTTAGACCCGCCAGTTCGCCTCGCTTTCGGTGAGGAGCCTGAAAAGCAAATTCGCGACATCATGCGCTATATGATCCTCCCGATCATCTTCGTCATCTGTTGCCTATTCACGTGGAATATCATGGGGCCTAACCACAAAACTAAATCCGGAGAAGTTCCCACACCTGCCAAGGTATGGGATGCCTACAAGGATGCCAAGCGTTTCAACGAGAGAGAGAACGAAAAAGAACAAGCTTTTCTGAGCACCGGTGCAGACCGCGACAAAGAACTAGCGGCTGTTAAAATCAAACTCGCCGAGCTGGAAATAGAAGCTGCTAGCCTACAAAAAGAAGCTGCAGATCTAACCACCGAAGTCGATGATGAAATAAAGGCTGCTATTGCCCCTACTAAAAAGCGTTACGATATCCTTAACAGCAAGAATAGGGCTGCAAAAACTGAACGCAAAGAATCTGAAAAAGCCCTCGCTGAAAAAGTAGCAGTTGGTGAGGCTTCTCATGAAGCACTCCTTAAACTCATTAAAAAAAATATCGCAATCACCGATACAGAAAAAACAAATCTCAAAGCCCTTAAATTTGAGATGAATCAAATACGTGACAACCTACCCTCACGGCTGAAAGAAAAACAACTAGCCGCTAATAAAGCAGCTGACGAGGTTCAACACTGTAAAAAACGCATCGACTACCTCACCACAGGTAACCGTGAATTGAAAGCAGCCGCCACCCAAGATAAGGCCAACAAAGCCGCTACTGATCTCGCTAGTGCCACAACTGCTTCTGACGCCCTCAAGCAAGCTAAAGCTGCCGTATCAAATAAAGAGCAAGCCATTAACACAAGAACCCAAGAATACCCGCGCACTGCCACTATCTTCTGGCAGACAAAACGCTCCATAGCCACCGTATTTGTCGGCTTTCTATTAGCTGCCAGCATAGCCATACCCCTAGGCATCATGTGCGGACTCAACCGCATCGTCATGGCCTGCCTAACACCTATCATCTCAATCTTTCGCCCTGTATCTCCCGTCGTCTGGTTGCTTATTTTTCAAATCGTTGTCGGGGCCTTCTTCCCAGATCCAAATGCGCACCCCCTCTTCATATTTATGAACAACTCAGCGAACCCCTTGGCCTTTCTCCAGACCAATCCTGCCATGATCTTTTCTGCCTGCACCGTGGCCATGTGTGCTCTCTGGCCTGCCCTAGTCAACACCGCGCTCGGAGTTTCTGCTATTGACAAAGATTACCTCAATGTTGCCAAAGTGCTGCGCCTGGGCTTCTGGTCACGCCTCTTCAAAATCATCATACCAAGCTCACTCCCGTTGGTTTTTGCAGGTCTGCGCATCTCCCTTGGAGTAGGCTGGATGGTTCTTATCGCTGCTGAAGCCCTATCCTCATCCGACGGCCTCGGGAAATTTGTCTGGGATGAGTATCAGAACGGATCTTCACAATCCTTTGCCAACATCATCCTCGCCTGCTTCGTAGTCGGCATCATCGGCTTCTTTCTAGATCGCCTGATGATTGTCCTTCAGAGACTCGTCTCCTTCGACGACGGCTCTGCCACCGCCTAGATACCAAACCAAGTCGCAAAATAGAATTCAAGCCAGGTAATTACAAAACCATCAAAAATCTTAGTCATGTCTTTCCTAGAAATTGATAACATTAACGTAGGCTTCGGCCCCTTCTCCTCGCGCACCGAGGTCTTAAGTGACATCAACCTCAGCGTTAAGGAAAACGAATTCGTAGCTATTATTGGGTTCTCCGGCTCCGGAAAATCAACCCTAATCAATCTCCTAGCTGGTCTTCAGACCCCAGATAGCGGCCAAGTACGCCTCAATGGCAAAACCACCAAAGGCCCCGGTCCAGACCGTGGTATGATGTTTCAGAACTACTCGCTTCTTCCATGGCTATCCGTCTTCGAAAACATCGAACTGGCCGTTCGTTCTGTCTTTGGAAAAATGAAAAAAAAGGAAATTGAGGAACACATCATGCACTACATCGATATGGTGAAACTTACCCCCGCCCGTGACAAAAAACCTCACGAACTCTCAGGAGGGATGCGCCAACGTGCCTCCCTTGCCCGCACCCTCTCATTAAAGCCTGAAGTACTTCTCCTAGATGAACCCCTCTCCGCCCTTGACGCCCTGACACGCTCCGATCTGCAGGATGAAATCCTTAAAATCTGGGAAGACGATAAGCGAACCGTCGTCATGATCACCAACGACGTCGACGAAGCCGTACTGATGGCCGACCGTATTATCCCCCTGACCATGAGCCCAGAAGCCACACTCGCCAATGAATTTATCGTGAATATGGCGAGGCCTCGCGAACGCCAAACATTAAACGAACACCCCGAGTTCATGCGTCTCAAATCGGAAATCACATCCTTCATGATGCACCTCAACGAGGAAAGCAAAGCCCTCAAGAAAAATAATATTATTCCCATGCCAACAGTTCGCCCGAAATCCTTCGAGCCCCCAGTAGCCTCACCAAAACTCAAAACCAAATACTCTGCTCTACTTTAAAAAACTTCTAAATCTAAAATTCTCAGGACTTCACCAATATGCAAAACGATTCCTCAAACCAACGCTTCGTTGAGATCTCCAATCTCATTAAAGAATACCCTAACCCCTACGGTGACGACTTCCGTGTTGTCGAAGACTTCAATCTTAAAATCGCCGAAGGCGAATTCATTTCCTTAATCGGTCACTCTGGTTGCGGAAAATCCACAGTCCTCACCATGCTCGCAGGCCTCAACGAAATTTCTGGCGGAGGCATCATCGTCGGCAACAAAGAAATTGACGGCCCTGGCCCCGATCGTGCCGTTGTTTTCCAGTCCCCCTGCCTCATGCCATGGTTAACCGCCTACAAAAACGTTATGCTCGGCGTCAATAATATCTACCCACACGCCAACAAGGTCACCCGCAAACAAATTGTTGAGCACTCCCTCTCCGTTGTCGGTTTAGAAGACTCCATGCACAAGTACCCATCTGAAATCTCAGGTGGTATGCAGCAACGCGTCGGCATCGCCCGCGCTATCGCACTTCAACCCAAGGTTCTACTCCTCGACGAGCCTTTTGGTCGTCTCGACTCCCTCACTCGCATGGAACTCCAAGACGTCATCATCGATATTCTAGCCCGCGAAAAAATTACAGCTATGATGGTCACCCACGATGTCGACGAAGCTGTCTTCATGGCCGACCGCTGCGTCATGATGTCAAACGGACCAAACGCAGGTGTTGGTGAAATCCTCGAGATCGGGTTTTCCCGACCTCGCGATCGAGAAGCTGTATTCAACGATCCATTGTTCTTCCAATACCGAGAACACCTGCTCGCCTTCCTCGAACAACGATCTCACATCAAGGGTGAAGCTCGCACTCACAATCACGCAAACACCCTCGGATTTCTCAACAAAGAAGAACTTCAATTTAAAAAACAAGAAGTGGAGCAAACAACCCTAGATCAACACCAAAGACTTTCCGCCGCCAGCTAATCTGAAAGCAGAAGCCAAAACTAACAACCCAAACTAATACCAAAACAATGAAAAGTAAGACACTATTGAATATGGGAATTTTCCTTTTGACACTTGATGCCCTAGTTCACGCCGGCAGCTCATCAAGCGAGATAACGGACGCCCAAGCAAGCACCCTCCAGCAAACATCAACAGCACACCCCGACTTCTTAGAAAAAATAAAAATGAGCGGTGACATTCGCACGCGCTACGAATTTCGTGAAATCGATGGTCTAGACGCCTCAAACGCACTCACTGTCCGTGCACGGCTCGGCTTTACCCTTGGCGACTTCAACGGCTTTTCAGCCTTTGCCGAAGCTGAAGGAACTCAAGGCCTAATCGAAGACTTCCGATCTAATCCAACAGGCAACACTAGCACATCTCCCTACGTTAGGGGTAATACCCCAATAGCCGACCCCAACAACATCGAACTCAACCGAGCATGGATGCAGTATAAAAGAAACGGCTTTCTTGCAAAAATTGGCCGCCAGCGTCTCATCCGCAACAATGCAGCCTTCATCGGCAACGTTGGCTGGAGACAGAACGAGCAAACCTTCGATGCCGCCCAGCTCAGCTTCCAAAAAGATGACTACTCCATCAATTACGCCTACTCTAACCGCGTACAAAGGATCTTCGGCAACGATGCCAACGACGCCCTGCCCGGACCTCCTCTGCATGACTTTGAGGGAGAATTTCACTTCCTTGATGCTAGCTACAATACTGACATAGGAACCATTGGTGGATACCTCTATCTCATTGATGTCGACAACAATAGCAACGTCGGAGAAAGCAACACCTACGGAGCTTTCTATAAAAAAGACGGATTTTACGTGGAGCTAGCCGGCCAAAGCGGCACCAGCACACGAGGTGGTGTGGGCGACTATGACGACCTCTACGCCCACGCTATCTACAGCACCACCTCATCCGCTGGCACCTTCAGCGCCGGTATCGAATACCTCGGTGGTGACTTCAAAACACCCTTCGCCACTGTTCATGCCTTCAACGGCTTCGCTGACGCCTTCGCCCTAAACCGTATAGGACTCAGTAATCAAGGCGGTTTATACGACGGACTCACCGACATCTACGTAGGCTACTCACAGAAAGGTCTGCCCGGTGGTATTATCCTCAAAACCTTCGCCCACTACTTCATGGACGACGACCTTAATGAAGTCTACGGATATGAACTCGACGCAGTTCTGATCAAAGCCTTCCGTCCTAACCTCAAAGGCATTCTAAAAGCCTCCTACTTTGGCGCCGAAAAAAACAGTGGTTACTCCGATATCAAACAAGTCTCCCTCGGATTAAATTACTCTTTCTAATAGCTACCTGGCGAGAAACCAAAACCTGCTCCTTTGTTTCATCAAAGGGGTAGGTTCAATGCTCTGTTCATATCTATGGTGCCATCTCATGAACCAGATTCTTAGCCATTCACTTCAGCGATTATAATTGGCACACATCATGCTCAACAACACCTGAGCACATTCTATCCTTTCGATTAAACTTATCCACAGACAAACAACTCTTCAAACACACATGGCAAACACTAACACCAAGGAACGTATTATAGTGATCGGCAATGGCATGGTCGGCTATAAATTCTGCGAACGTCTCTACGAGAAAGATACTGCAAAACAGTTCCACATTGTTACTTTTTGTGAAGAGCCACGGGTTGCATACGACAGAGTGCATCTCTCAGAATATTTTGATGGTAAATCAGCTGAGGATCTCAGCATGGCGAGCCTAAGTTGGTATGAGGAGCGCGGCATCGAAATTCATATCAAAGATAAAGTTGTCACCATCGATCGAAACGCCAAGACCGTAAACTCAGCAAAAGGTGTCACATGCTCATACGATAAGATCGTAATGGCAACTGGATCTGATGCGTTTCTCCCTCCCATTCCTGGTAAGGAAAAAGATGGTGTCTTTGTTTACCGAACCATCGAAGATCTCGATGCCATTCGTGATTATGCCAACAAGTCAAAGAGTTGCGCAATCATAGGAGGAGGATTACTCGGACTGGAAGCCGCTAAAGCAGCAATGGATTTGGGACTCAAAACAGATGTTGTTGAGTTCGCTCCACGCCTGATGGCTCGTCAGGTCGATGAAGCCGGTGGAGAGATACTAAAATCGATCATCGAACAAAGAGGCATCGGTGTACACCTGAGCAAAAGCACCCAAAACATTGCTGGTGAAGGCAATGTTACCCGCATGGAGTTTGCTGATGAAACATCACTAGATATTGATATGATAATCGTTTCGGCGGGCATCAAACCACGTGACGAATTAGCCAGAAATGCGGGGCTCACCATCGGAGAGCGAGGTGGCATTCTCGTCAACAATGAGCTACTCACCAGTGACCCCAACATATTCGCCATTGGAGAGTGCGCTTTATATCAAAAAATGATCTACGGATTAGTAGCTCCCGGCTACCAAATGGCAGACATCGTTAGCGATCGACTCCTCGGCGGCAATAGCACCTTTAATGGCGCTGACATGTCAACCAAACTCAAATTGTTAGGCACAGATGTCGCCAGCTTTGGCCAGACAGATATCTCTCAAGAAGCATCCGATCAGGAAATCACCATCAACGACCCACACACAGGAATATACAAAAAATTGATCATTTCTGGGGACGGTAAAACACTCAAAGGTGGCATACTTGTCGGCGATGCCACTGCCTATGGCGCACTCCTTCAATTCTACAAGAATGGCACAGTATTACCACCTGAACCCATCCAACTTATCTTACCCGCATCTGATGGCGAACCAGTAGGCACAAGTGTTATTGATTTACCTGATACTGCTCAAATCTGCTCATGCGAGAACGTAAGCAAAGGAACAATCTGCGAATCTATCGAAAACGGTTGCGCCTCCGTCGCCGAGCTCAAGGCATGCACCAAAGCTGGAACTGGTTGTGGTGGTTGCGTGCCCCTAATGACAGACCTCTTCAAAGAAAAAATGAAAGAGTCCGGTGTCGAGGTTAGCAAAGCTATCTGTGAACACTTCGACCTATCCCGCACAGAGATGTATGAAGTCGTTAGAGCCACTGGCATCCGGACATTCTCCGAACTGATTGCCAAGCATGGCCGTGGCGATCATCGTGGCGGATGCGAAATCTGCAAACCTGCAGCCGCTTCGATATTCGCATCAATATGGAATGAGCCTATCCTCAAGCACGCCCCGCTTCAGGACTCCAATGATACTTTTTTAGCCAATATTCAAAATGACGGCACCTACTCCATCATCCCACGTATTCCCGGAGGTGAAATCACCCCTGAAAAACTCATCATCATCGGTGAAGTTGCCAAAAAATTCGACCTCTATACAAAAATCACTGGCGGCCAACGCATTGACTTACTGGGTGCCAAAGTCCACCAACTCCCCGACATCTGGAAAATACTCATCGATGCAGGTTTCGAATCTGGCCACGCTTACGGCAAGGCCTTAAGAACGGTAAAATCATGCGTGGGTTCGAGCTGGTGTCGCTTCGGCGTTCAAGACAGCACTACCCTGGCTATCAAAATCGAAGAAAGATACCGAGGCATTCGCTCACCCCATAAGATAAAATCCGCAGTTAGCGGATGCGTGCGGGAATGTGCCGAAGCCCGCTCCAAGGATTTTGGAATCATTGCCACCGAAAAAGGTTGGAACCTCTACATTGCTGGAAACGGTGGGATGAACCCTCGACACGCTGATCTGTTTGCATCCGATATAGATGAAAAAACACTGATCCAATACATTGATAGATTCCTCATGTATTACATCAAAACAGCCGACCGACTCGAGCGCACTTCAACATGGATGAATAAACTCGAAGGTGGACTTAATCACGTCAAAGACGTCGTTATAAACGACTCACTGGGCATTGCCGAGGACCTTGAATCACAGATGCAGCACCTCGTCGACACCTACGAATGTGAGTGGAAAAATGCTCTCAATGACACCGAGAAGTTGAAACGCTTCAAGCATTTTGTCAACACCGACGACGAAGATGAAACCGTAGTCTTCGTGCGTGATCGTGGCCAAAAACGTCCCGCAACCGACGCCGAAAAATCCCCCAGCATTGCATGCCTTAGTGCCAGCAACTGACATAAACCGACCGATACTCATCTATATCATGACCATCACCTGGCACAAAATAGGAACCGTCAACGACTTCCCACCAGATATGGGTAGCTGCGTCAAACTCGAGAACCAACAGATCGCCATTTTCCGCGTCCCATTTCAAAGCAGTGAGGATCAATGGTACGCGGTTCAAAACCTCAACCCATACAACCGGCGAATGGTACTTTCACGAGGAATCGTCGGAAGCACGGAACATGGTCCCAAAGTTACCTGCCCACTGCACAAAAATCCATTTTTACTCAACAACGGAAAACACCTAGGAGAAGGAGAGGTAGACAACCTCAAAACCTACCCGCTAAAAATCAACGGCAACGAAGTGTTCTTAGCAGTCCCCTAGCATGCTGAGAAAATAACCAACACGCCATCGCTTCCGCAGCTATCATTAAACGACCCCTAACTAACACTCTTTAAAATCCCTGCTGCTTCACAACCATAGCATAGGCATCTCCACAATACCACGATGTCGGCTTTTCGTTACCTTTAGCATCAGTGCTTTCCTTTTCCACAGTGCATACACCATCAACCAATCTGATAGACAAACTGCTAACCGAGCAGCATACACTCACTGCGGTTGAGACATTCAGCAAACAGCACGATCAAGCGGCCATACCAGCCCAAGCTCAATATTATCGTGATCTAATACCTCTTAGTAAACCAAACAAAGACGAACAATTTGCATTTGAAGTCGACCTCGATATCTGCACCGGGTGCAAAGCCTGTGTTGTTGCTTGCCACAGTCTCAACGGCCTCGACAAGGATGAATCCTGGCGCGACGTAGGAGTCATTACTGGTGGCCACAGCGAAAACGCCTTCCAACAGACCGTGACCACAGCCTGCCATCACTGCGCTGATCCGGCATGTATGAACGGTTGCCCCACCCTAGCCTACGAAAAAGACGAACAAACAGGCATTGTGCGCCACCTAGATGACCAATGCATCGGTTGCCAATACTGTATCCTAAAGTGCCCATACGACGTTCCCAAATATAACGCAAAACTTGGCATAGTACGCAAGTGTGACATGTGCCACGGCCGCCTCAAAGAAGGCGAAGCACCAGCCTGTGTCCAATCCTGCCCCAATGGCGCCATTTCCATTAAAATCGTTGATAAAAATATCCACGAGCAAGCACCACACATGATCGCCGGAGCATACAACTCTCAATACACCAAACCAACCACCACCTTCCGCAGCAAGAAAACACGACCTGAAAATATGGCTCCCATCGACGAGCAGAGCCTCATGCCAGAGCACGGTCACCTCCCATTGGTCTGGATGCTTACTTTTACCCAAGTAGCAGTGGGTGTTTTCACCGCTATGTGCATCCTTGATATCATCCGCGAGCCAGGAAACAACGCAGCGCAACTCCCCCTTGCCATAGTAGGTCTTGGCTTTGCCTGCATTGGCCTCGGCGTCGGCTTCTTACACCTCGGCAGCCCACTCGGAGCATGGCGTGCATTCCTTGGATTGAAGAAATCATGGCTAAGCCGGGAAATCGTGACTTTTGGTGTCTGGCCTCCATTGGCCATGGCCACCATTGCCATCCTATGGTTCGGCATCGATGATCTACTCACCCCCGCTAGGTCAGCATGTTGCGTTCTTGGCCTGCTGGGAGTTTTCACCTCCGTTATGGTCTACGCCGATACCAAACGGGAATTTTGGCGCCTAGGTCACACCATAGCGCGTTTTTACGGAACCACACTGATTGGAGGATCCGTACTTACCATAGCCACACTAACATTTTTTAAGCAAGACACCCCGACACAAATTCTTGGCATGCTAGGCATCGGTCTACTCTTAAAAACTAGTATAGAAATACCTTCACTACTTTCAGCACGTGATTCCAAATGGTCCTCTGCCAAAAAAAGCGCCCTCCTTCAAACCGGCCCGCTAAGAAGAGACCTGATCTGTCGCTGGTCATTGCTCCTCCTTGGCTTATCACTCATGATAATAGCTCCTATCGTAGGAGCCATAGCCATACTTACCAGTGAATGGTATGCGAGGAAACTTTTCTTCAGAGCAGTAGTAGCACACAAAATGCCAGGACAACTCCCCAACCCCGCACACAGCTAGCACATGAGGCGCACACTCAAAGAAATATTACCCCCACTCCGTGCATGGAGCGGCGAAAAAACAGAGAAGCTCGTTCGCTCCCCAGGAGGCTTCGGCCTTGGGCAAGTCCCCGCACATTTTCAACCTGACAGCACCACAAACATCATCTGTGGATTCTGCTCCACCGGATGTGGCCTCAATGTACACCTAAAAGACGGACAAGCCCACAACCTAACACCAACTACCGAATATCCGGTAAACATGGGCATGGCTTGCCCCAAAGGCTGGGAAGCCCTAACTCCGCTGCAAGCCGACGACCGCGCAAGCAACCCAATGCTGCGCACCCACCGCAACGCTGAATTCAAAACAACCGAATGGCATCATGCCATTGAGTTTTTTTGCGAAAGAACTAAACAAGTACAACAAAAACACGGCAAACATTCCATGGCCTTTATCAGCACGGGTCAAATCTGCGTCGAAGAAATGGCTTTTTTAGGTAGCCTTGCAAAATTCGGCATGGGGATGCTACACGGCGACGGCAACACGCGCCAGTGTATGGCCACAGCTGTAACCGCCTATAAACAAAGTTTTGGCTTTGATGCCCCTCCATACACATACCAAGACTTTGAGGAATCCGACGTCATCATCCTAGTAGGATCGAACCTCTGTATCGCCCACCCCATCATGTGGCAGCGAGTACTGAACAATCAAAACTCACCGGAGATCATCGTCATTGATCCACGCAAGACCGAGACCGCCATAGCATCCACTCAGCACTACCCAATCAAACCAAAATCCGACCTCGTTTTTTTCTACGGCATTGCACAAATCTTAATCAAAAACGGCTGGATCGATCAAACATACATCCAATCCCACACCAGAGAGTATGAGGCGTTTGCCAAACACGTCGAACAATTCACACCCGACATAGTAAGCCAAATCAGCGGAATTACTGAAAGTGCCCTCCACCGGCTTGCCTCAACTATTCATCAAGGTAAACGCGTGTCTTTCTGGTGGACCATGGGAGTTAACCAAGGCTACGAGGCAACACGCACAGCTCAGGCGATCATCAACCTCGCGCTCATGACAGGCAGTATCGGACGCCCAGGCACCGGGGCTAACTCAATCACCGGCCAATGTAATGCCATGGGCTCTCGCCTATTTAGCAACACCACCAACTTACTTGGCGGACGTGATTTCACCAACCCAAACCACCGGGCAAAAGTAGCCAACATCCTCGACATACCGGTGGAAAATATCCCAGACCAGAACAGCCTAGCTTATGATCAGATCATTCAAGGCATCGAAGATGGAAGCATCAAAGGACTGTGGATGATAGCCACTAACGCAGCTCACTCATGGATCAACCAAAGCAGGGTCAAAAAGCTACTCGGCAAACTCGACTTCTTTTGCCTGCAAGACATGTATCACAACACGCACTCCGCACATCACGCCGATCTCATACTACCTGCCGCATCGTGGGGTGAAAAAAGCGGCACCTTCATCAACTCCGAGCGACGTCTCGGTATGGTCAAAAAAATCTCCCAAGCACCCGGCCAAGCGCTCTCTGACTTTAAAATATTCCAGCTCATTGCCCAGTACTGGGGCTGCGCCCACCTATTCAAAAAATGGACATCCCCTGAAAACGCTTTTCATATTCTTAAAAAACTCAGCAAGGAGCAACCATTCGACATCAGCGGAATTCAAGATTACCGTATGATCGATACAGCCGGAGGCATCCAATGGCCCTTGCATGAGGACTCGGATATTGATCCTGCCACACATTCACAACGCAGGCTTTTTGAAGACGGTAAATTCTACCACCCAGATCAAAAAGCGGTTTTCATCTTCGATAAACCGCGCAAAAACCCAGAGCCAACATGCAATCAGTTCCCCTACATCCTACTCACAGGGCGTGGAACATCCGCCCAGTGGCACACCCAGACACGTACCGAGAAATCCGAAGTGCTACGCAAACTTTATCCCAAAACCATCTATGCTGAAATCAATCCAGAGGACGCACAACGACTGAATATCAAACCACTGACTAAGATCAGCATAACCTCACGCAGAGCCAGCATCCGCGTTGATGCATATATCACACCCACCGTGCAAGCCGGCCAAGTATTCATCCCCATGCACTACGAGCAGGCCAACCTCCTCACTCACGACTCCGTGGATCCACATTCACGCCAGCCCAACTACAAATCATGTGCTGTGAAGATCACCCCCGAGCAAAGCGAAAACAACTAGAACGACCTCCACGACGCCTTTGCCGCACTCTGGTCCGCGCACAGAATCATCGCCAACAATGCTGATGTCATACCAGCAGCTCACCTCGGCAACCCGGCACGAGACGCCACGGGGAAAATCATGCAAATCCAAGCATGATCCAAACGTAAAACCGCGCACAGCAGCTGCCATACTCAAGGCACCACAGCCTCTGTAATTGACATACCATCCACTTCGTTTTACCAGCTGGCACACCAAGCCAGCAATGCCTCCCAGCCGGCAAATCATCTTACTTACCTGAAAAATGATCGGAGAACTATCAGCTAAAAACTACTCACCCGTCAGGATCGCAAACAGCATCGTTCAATCAAAACTATTTTCGCGTGCCATCATCCTTGTAATCGTTTGCGCGGGCGTCCTCGTAGGCATCCAAACCTTCCCTGAAATGGAAACCAGATGGGCACCACTACTAAACGCCCTAGACACCATCATCCTTGGCATATTCACCATTGAGATCCTACTCAAAATGACCGCCAAAGCCCCGAAACCATGGTTGTTCTTTAACAACGGATGGAACGTCTTCGACTTCATAATCGTCGCTGTATGTTTCCTTCCCTTCGGCGGTGGCTACGTTGCCGTACTGCGCCTATTTCGGCTCCTTCGTGTGCTGCGACTCATCACCGCCATACCGCGCCTCCAAGTGATTGTATCAGGCCTCATGCGCAGCCTCCCCTCCATGGTTTATGTCTCCATCCTCATCTTTATTCTGTTTTATGTTTACGCCGTTGTCGGTGTCATCCTCTTCCGCGAAAATGACCCAATTCACTTCGGAGACCTATGGACCTCACTGCTCTCCCTATTCCGCGTAGTCACCCTAGAAGACTGGACCGATGTCATGTACATCCAGATTTACGGATCTGAGGGCTACGCAGGCTATAACCAAAGCACCGCCGGCATGGACATCACCTCCAAGGCACAACCATTGATCGGAGCTGCCTACTTTGTTAGTTTTGTCATGCTTGGCACCATGATCATGCTTAACCTCCTCATCGGCATTGTCGTCAATGGTATGGACGAAGCCCAAAAAGAAGTTGCCGACCGCCAGCTCCACGAGCTCCTCAAACGCAACGATGACCAAGGAATCGCAACACTCGAGCGTGACGAATGCATCATGGTCCTCCGCAATCAACTCCAAGAGGTCATGGACAAGTTAGACCACCTTGGCGACCACAGCACCAAAACCTAATTTGGTAAACTAACGATAAATACCGCAACTCCCACCTTGCTAGAGTCCACCTTTATCTTCTAGCTTAGAAACTGTC
>Ga0315322_10000047_pt1 | contig 68316 bp, 52 predicted proteins | sample M110021515metaG_FD_203461 | JGI IMG/M metagenome (GOLD analysis project Ga0315322, IMG submission 203461) | Ammonia-oxidizing marine archaeal communities from Monterey Bay, California, United States - M1 100m 21515 | ecosystem: Environmental > Aquatic > Marine > Intertidal zone | place: USA... | reverse complement strand
TCGAGTTGGTCCTCACCCACTCGCTGGAGTGAAAGTGCACTGTCAGGCAAATTCGTTGAAAAACCAGAGCCCGGCTCCAGTCCGCGAATCCAGTAGATGCCAGATCTTGGTGTATCTGTGAACGTGATCCGTTGGTTCGCAGGAGTGACATTGAAAGGAATAGGAGGTTGGTTTGCCGGCGGGAAAATTTGGATTTTCTGTGTCAGGCCTGAATCATCGCTGAACCCATTGGCATCACTGTTTTGGTTGGCTTGGTCCGTGGCGATTATTTTGGGCTGACCGACAAGCAACATGGATTCATCATTTCCACGCTGCGTCAGGTATTCGATGCTTTGTCTTGTCAGCAACCAAGCAGGCCAAGGATCAGTTCCGAACAGTGCATTCCAGCTTCGTGTTTTACTTGACAGCCCTGGAAGTGGTGTGCTGAGAACGAGGGTCCGGCCAGAAGTACTGCCTGATTCGCTGGGGACAATACGTGAAGTCATCGCGGCATGTTCTGTGCCGGCGTATTGAATCAGCACAGTATCCTGCTTCGTTGTCTTTAACTGCCAGTACTGTTGCACACGAAAATCGCTCCATGGCGTGTTGTCGGCGAGCACCGCAGTGATTGGGTTGCTGCCCGCTTTCATCTGGAAAAACGTGCCGGGATCAGGAACTCGCCAACGTCGCACCAAAGTGGGCGTGTATTTCGACTTGATATTCGAACCATTGACGGCTGGTCCCAACGCGACAAATACACCACCGCCGGCAGTCACGTAGTCTGCAATGCTCGTGTCCTCAAGAACATCCTTGGGAGGATCGAGAAGTAGGATGGATTCGAAGTCAGTCAGGCGTACAGCGGGGAGATCAGTGAATCCGATGCGTTCTACCCAAAACTCTGCATCTTCTTCGTCTGACAAACCGGCAGATGCAGTCATGATTTGACTGATGATCAGAGACTCATCCGGATCATCACAGACAAGCAATACCCTGGATGGAGGCAAGACTTGCAGAGTAAAGTATCGACGATCATCGATGGAGATTCCATCGTCACCTACCAACGTGATTTGTCCGTGGTGTATGCCAGTTTCGAGCGCAGGTATTGTCAGTAGCAGTTCGCTGGTTCCACCCTTGGTAACCTGGACGCTCGTTCGATCGACACTTTCGAGTTCTGGCAGAACGACATTTCCATTGCGAATCACTGGTAAGGCGGCGTCGGCTTGGTAGAGTTGCAAGTCCGCTGTGACGGAATCGGTGTCAATGTCACTGAACGATTCGAATGTCAGTGTTGTTGAGACCGAAATGGGCGAGCCACGTGGTGGTGTACGATCTGAGAGTTTTGGAATGGAAAGCGAGCGGTTGAATCCTTCAAAGTTTCCTGTGTCAAAAATGGTCAATGAGATGGCAGGCGTGGAATCCAGCAAGCTCAGCATGCTGTTGTCGTCAATAGCATCGTTCCACGTTGACTCTGCCAGATCGCTCAATAGCAGGATCTGGCGATTGGGTATTTCACTTTCCCGCACCAGCCGTGCTGCAGCATCTAGCCGCGAGGCGATGGATTGAGTTGTTTCTACCGGCTGCAACTGTTCGACTTTGGAAATCGCATTGGCAGTGTCCATGGAGAAAGAAGCCACTTGCGAGGAGCGATCGAGGATGGCAATACGACTGGTGCGCGGTAAACGCGTCACCATCCAAGTTGCGATATCCTTCATCCTTGTGATGCGGTCGTCATCCGGGGTTTTCCACGACGACGAGGGTGAGTTATCCAAGATGATTGCAATGGCCACTGGCTCGATCGAGTCGATCGCTGGTGCTGGGCCTGAGGCATACGTATAGCCTCCCCAAATCAATGCAATGAATAACAGCAGTATCCCAGCAACGCCGAGACCATAGGTTGTGGTTTTAGCCTGCCTACGCGAAAGCGCGATTGTTGCCAACAACAACAAGACAACGCTTACAAGCGAACAGATACCGATCGTCAGCCAGGTGATGGAAAGAGACTGGTGAATCGCCGGTCTCGCCAAGGCAATCGCAAGCATGGCAACAGCAAGAATACGCAGCGCCAGCAGCCACCAGCGACGAACACGTAATCGGCTGCGATTGGAGTCAACACGTTTGGTCAGAAAACGTATCGAAGGAAAAACTACTTTTCTGGGTTCTCGTCGTGCGATCAAATGCAGTACGACCGGGACGGTGATCGCCGCCAAGCCGAACAGTAGGGTTGCATTCAGAAACGTCACGGTGCGTCGCAGTTACAGGCAGTGTGTGGAGGTGAAATGGAATCGTTTGTGGCGTTGTTTCCAACGCCTGATCGTCAGGGACACCGCATGAGTCAATCTGCCGGTGGTTCATCGGATTGCACGCGGTGGCAGTATTGATGGCCTGCTAAAAACGACTCTGCCGCTGAATCAGGTATTCGGTAAGCGCTTTGTCGAAGGGCATGCTTGTGTCGAGTGGAACATAGTCGACTCGCAGATTGTTACAGCCTTCACGATACGCATCTCGAAACGCTTCGATTTGTTGCAGGTAGTCATCCCGGAACCCTGTGGCGTCCACGGAAACTGTTTCGCCACTCTCTGAGTCTTCGAACTGTACCGGTCCCTCATACGGAAAATGGACTTCGGCTTCATCCATGACATGGAACACGATGACGTCATGTCCACCATGTTTGAGCCTTGCCAAAGCGGAGATGATCTCTTCTGGGGCGCCCTCATCGTCGGTAGTGGGTAACAGGTCTGAGAAAAGAATGACCAGGGAGTGTTGCTTCAGCATTGCTGCCAGCTGAATAATGCAGGCAGCCAAGTCAGTTTTTCCAGTTGGTTGCAGCTTGGATAACTGGCCCATGACATCACCGATGTGACCCCGGCGACTACGGGCAGGCAGTCGAGCCTGCATTTTTTCATCAAACGTGATCAAACCCACCGGGTCCTGCTGCATGGTCATCAGGTAAGTGAGTGATGCTGCAAGGCAAGTACAGTACTCAAACTTATTCATCGTTTGCTGTTCGGTGAATCCCATCGACTTCGATAAGTCGATCACCAAATAGGCAGTCAGATTGGTTTCTGCCTCAAAGCGTTTGATGAAATACTTGTCGGTTTTTGCGTAAGCCAGCCAGTCGATCAACTTTGGGTCGTCGCCGCGGTTGTATCGGCGATGTTCACTGAACTGAACTGAGAATCCGTGGAACGGGCTCGAGTGTAGGCCCTGTAAAAATCCTCTCACCACCATGCGTGCGCGCAGATCCAGACGTTTGATCTCCTGCAGCGATTCGGGTGAAAGCAATGCTGTCATTTGTAGATGGGTCCGGGTACTCGTCTTTTATTTTGTCGGCGCGAGTTTTTCCGGTTCAGGTGGGCTGATATCTTCCAGTAATCGCATCACAATGGCATCGGTGTCCATTCCTTCGGCTTGCGCTTGAAAGTTGGTAGCAACACGGTGGCGCAAAACTGGCAATGCGATTCGTTTGATGTCGTCGGGATCGATGCTGAAACGACCATCCATTGCAGCGATGGCCTTCGCACCAGCGATCAGATTTTGTCCGGCACGCGGGCCTGCTCCCCAATCAACCAGTTCCTGAACATATTCTGGCGCGGTGGGATCTTTCGGACGGGTTGCACGCACCAGTTTCGCGGCATAGCTAATGACATAGGGATTGACTGCGATGCTGGAAACCAATTTTTGAATGTTAAGGATCGCCCGTGATGAAAGCACCTTATTAACTTGCACCGATTCACCACGTGTCGTAGCAGTCAGGATCTGCTCTTCTTCGTCTGCTGTGGGGTAACCGACTTTGATGTTGAACATAAAACGGTCGAGTTGTGCTTCTGGAAGAGGATAGGTTCCTTCCTGCTCGATTGGGTTTTGGGTTGCGATTGTGAAGAAGGGTGCGGGCAACTTGTAAGTGTCACGACCAACCGTGACTTGGCGTTCCTGCATTGCTTCCAATAGTGCGGCTTGCGTTTTGGGAGGTGTTCGGTTGATCTCATCGGCAAGCAGAATATTAGTGAAGATCGGGCCTTCAACGAACCGAAAGCTTCGTTTTCCCTGTTCATCTTCTTCTAAAACTTGCGTTCCGGTGATATCCGAGGGCATCAGGTCAGGTGTAAACTGGACACGCTTGAAGGAAACATCGAGAATGTCGGCAAGCGTGCTGACCATCAGTGTTTTTGCAAGCCCGGGGACACCCTCGAGTAGGCAGTGACCGCGTGTGAAGATGGCAGCCAGTAGTTGTTCGATGGTTTCGCTTTGGCCAACAATGACCTTGGCTAACTCTGATCGCATGGTTTGCTGATGACCAGAGAATTCGCGCAACACATCCCCAAGATTCCGCGAGGCTGATGGGCCCGCGGAAGTTTGTTTGGGTGAAGGTTGATTTGGTGGAGGTGGTGGAGGAGAACCGCTCATGATGGAAAAGAAACAATCCTTTGCGGAAACACGACCAATGCTTTTCAGGGTTGCACTGAGGCCGCTGGGTATTGCAATGGCAGACATCTGCGTGGCTGGCTGTTACCGCTATCTTAGACCGCTGGGGCAGATTGCGGGAAAGGGGGGCCAGTTCTGGATTATCCTGATTTGTCTCGGATTGGGGTTGCTCCCTCGCCAACAAGCTCAGGCAGACATCGATACCAAGGCGGTTCAGCGATCGATTACCCGTGGAATTGCCTATCTTCGCAAATCACAAAATGATCGAGGTGGTTGGGAGGAATATGGGGGCCAGTCTTGTGGCCTTTCAGCACTATGTACTTTAGCAATGCTGAATGCAGCGGTTTCTCGAGAAGATCCCGATATTGTCCGGGCAATGAGGTACTTACGCACATTCGAGCCCAATCAAACCTATTCAGTCGCACTGCAAACGCTCGTTTTTTGCCAACTCGGTGCCGCTGGGGACCTGCCCCGAATCCGTCGAAACGTTGAATGGCTTGTCAGAGGGCAAAAGTCCGCAGGGGCCAAAGACCGGATTGGAAGCTGGGATTATGGAAGCCAACGCGGTGCGGGGGATCCATCCAACTCGCAGTTTGCATTGTTGGCACTCGGAGCCGCTCAGGATCGCGGGATCAAAATCGATCCCCTGGTGTTTCAACGCGCCCACCGCTACTGGACCAATCGTCAGCAATCCAATGGGGGATGGGCGTATGGCAGTGGTCGGCGGACTTCGGGAAGCATGACTTGTGCAGGCATTGCATCGGTCATCATCGCAGGCAATCGTCTGGATTCTGATGCTGCTGGAAACCAGATCCAGTGTTGCGGGGGTAGCACCACAGATGAGCAGGCAATTGAAAATGGAATTCAGTGGCTCGGTAGAAACTTTACGCTACAAGTTAATCCCGGCGGGGATTCCATGACCAAGTTTTACTATCTGTACGCGCTGGAGCGTGTTGGTCGACTGTCGGGACGCCGATTCATGGGTGACCATGACTGGTACCGTGAGGGTGCAGAATACTTGATCGGTATTCAAGATGAATTTCAGGGATACTGGTCCAATGTGGGAGCGATGGAAAGTAGTAACGTTGCCACTTCTTTTGCGTTGCTGTTTCTAAGTAAAGGAAAGCGACAGGTCGTCGCCGGCCGGCTCCAGTATGGAAGTCCTGAGATCCAAGCTCAGTGGAACCAACATCCTGATGGCTTGCGTCAACTGGTTCGACATGTCGAAAGTGACTGGGGACGTGATCTTACGTGGCAGACCATTGATGCCAATGATGCAAGTTTGGAAGACTTGCTGCAGGCCCCTGTCCTCGTCATGAGTGGAACGGAGGCGATACCCATGAACGACCAATTATCTGGGCGGCTCAAGGAGTATGTGGACCAGGGTGGCTGCATCCTCTTTGAAGCGGAGGGTGGTGATGGTTGTGGGGATGCCAGTGGTTTTGAACGTAGTGTGAATCAGCTCTGCCAGAGCTGGTTTGAGGGAGCAGGTTTGGAACGCTTGCCTCCCGGGCATCCCATCTGGTCAGCTCAGCATAAAGTCGATCCGACTCTGATGGGGCCTGACTTTTGGGTGTATGGCGTCCAAGCATGTTGTCGTACCGCTGTTTTTTATGTACCCCAAAGTTTGTCTTGTCGCTGGGAATACGGTGATCTTTTGTTCCACCGAGATCGCGGTGGCGAGCAACTGCGAGAGCAAGTCCAGGCCGGGATTCATATCGGCGAAAATCTGATTGCCTATGCGACCGGCCGTGAATTGAAAGACAAACTTGAGCAAAGGACTATTCTGCCCGCGGGACCGGCCGATGATGCGTCGCGAGATGTGGTGCAGGTAGCCATGCTATCGCTTGACGCAGGTGGACAAGAGGCTCGCCGTGCACTTCCCAACGCGATGTCTTTGATAGCGGCTCGCGTACCAATCTCGCTCGCCTCCCCTGCCCAGCCGGTTAGCCTTGATTCTCAGCAATTAAATGATGTGCCGTTTCTCTGGATTCACGGCCGTACAGATTTCAGCTGGAACGAAACTGAGCGCAAGTTGCTTCGCGACTATGTGAAGAGTGGTGGGATCATTCTGGGGTCTGCAGTTTGCGGTAGTAAGGCTTTCAGTGACGCATTTCGGCGTGAAATGGCGAAAACACTCCCTGATGCACCGCTGCAGGCGATGCCGGAAAATCACCCCGCAATCCGGGCAACCGGTGGATTTGATCTTCGCAATGTGACGATTCGGATACCCGCTGGCGGTGACAAACAAGGCTCGCGCCAAACGGGTCAGCCTGATCTGGAATTTGCCATGGTGGATGACTTGGCAGCCGTCTTTTTTTCCCCGTTGGACTTGAGTTGTGCGTTGGAAAGCCCGAATTCCATCCAATGTCCTGGGTACAACACCGAGGATGCGGCCAAAATTGTCGCAAATCTGGTGCTTTTTGCTCTTCAGCAGTAGCTGAGACGTGGTGAGGATCGCTTTTTGGACGCTCTTGCGTGCTTTTCGATGGTCATCCCGAGGGTTTTCCACGAAGCTGACCCAAGAAACGTTGCTAACCGGGTCATTTCTACTTGCCGAAATAGCCCTTCTACTGCAATAATCGCCACTCGATATTTCCATATTGCCCAAATTAGACGACAAACCGAGCCCTCCCGATGGCCAAGAAGAAAGCTGAAACGATTTTTCTCGTGTGCGAAGAGTGCGGCGACTACAACTATTCGGTCAGGAGAAAGCCTGGCGGAGAGAAGCTTCGCGTCAAGAAGTATTGCCCGCGTTTGCGTAAGCACACTTTTCACGGCGAAAAGAAGAAGTAATTCGGTCAAAGCATGGTCTGTGGTGCCGTTCTTGACGAGCGGCTCGTGCGGTTTCTGAACACATCTCCGCAATCGATTCCGCAATAGCTACAGACCTGCAGTGGGTGGAGCACGTCGTTGTGTTGATCACGGCATCGTTCGTTCGATTTTCTGTCCTCCGTTCTGGTGCACTGTCCCGGTAATATCGCAAGTTGCGAAATTACCAACACTGACAACTCGGTACTGGTAGTTTGGTACTGGCTATTTCATGGCTGTGGAATTTCCTGTGCGGGAATACCCTACAACATAGTTTCGAGTCCAAGCGGTTCAGGTCCACAGGATTCACGGATGAAACGACAGTGGCGGATCATTCCACACGATGCTGATCGTGTTGAGAGTCTGATGAAGTCGGGAAGGTTGCCCGCTGTGGTTGCGCAACTTCTCGTGAGTCGAGGTATCTACACTGCTGAGGATGCTTCGCGTTTTCTTGATACGAAATTAATGGGTTTGAGAGATCCTCAGGAATTGCCTGGCATTCCAGAGGCGACATCGATTCTTGTGGAAGCGATCGAAGATAAAACGCCCATCGTCATCTATGGTGACTATGACTGTGATGGGATGACGGGGACAGCCATTCTGGTCAACGGGCTGAGGCTGTTTAATGCTGACGTGAGCTACCACGTGCCGAATCGCCTTGAAGATGGTTATGGCCTGAATGAGGATGCGATTCGCAAATTGGCCGACCGAGGCAAGAAATTGATTGTTTCGGTCGATTGCGGGATCACGAGTGTTGACCATGCTGAGTTGTGCAAGGAATTAGGTGTGAAGTTGGTGATCACGGATCACCACACCATCGGTGAGCAATTACCTGATGCTGATGCGATTGTGCATCCGCGGTTGCCTGGCACTACTTATCCGTTTGGAGAACTTTGCGGCGCGGGCGTCGCGTTTAAACTCGCTTGGTCCTTATGCCAGTCGATCTGTGGGGCAAAGAAAGTAACGGAGCGGATGCGTCGTTACCTGATGCAATCGTTGTCCTTGACCGCAATCGGAACGGTCGCTGACGTCGTCCCATTGTTGGATGAAAATCGAATTTTGGTTGAGCATGGCATTCGCATGCTGCGAGCGGAGCCTTTGCCCGGGCTGACAGAATTGATGAAGGTTACCAAGCTGGATCAGGTTGAGAGTCTCAATACTGAGAGCATTGGTTTTAATATTGCTCCGAGGCTGAATGCTGCCGGGCGGCTTGGGCAAGCTCAATTGGCAGTTGAATTGATGACTATTTCTCCGGGTGAGCGGGCGACGCAATTAGCGGAGTACATACATCAACTCAATACGACGCGGGATAGTTTGCAACGAAGTGTTTATTTGGCGGCAGATAAACAGGCCAAGTCTGAATTCGATCCGGAAAGTGATGCTGCTTTGGTGCTCGCTGGTGTTGGCTGGCATCCAGGTGTCATCGGTGTGGTTGCAGGACGCTTGGCTGATAAGTATGCCAAGCCTGTTTTTGTGATTTCGTTGGATGCAGCAGGCAAAACGGAGGCTGTGGGTTCGGGGCGTGTGGGTGGAACGAACATCAACCTTTACGATGCCCTCTGCGAATGTGATCACCGATTAGTTCGCTTTGGTGGACACAAGGCAGCAGCCGGTTTGACGATCAGTGAACGTGAGATCGAGGCTTTTCGTGGTGACTTTAACGAGGCGGTCGCCAAACAGTGGAACGATAAAGAAATTGTGCCTGAGATCGTGATCGATGCTGAGGCAACACTGGGGCAATTAAATCTTGAGGTGCTCAAGCAGATGGATATGCTGGCGCCATTTGGAGCTTCCAATCCAAGACCTGTTCTCTATTGCAGGAATGTGGAGCTCGATGAACCTGCACGCAAAATGGGTGGGGGTGATCGACACCTGACGGTTAATCTCCGTCAGGGAAAGAAGGTGATCCGCGGGGTTGCTTTTGGTGCCGGTGATTGGTGTGATGAGATCAATGCGACTGAAGGTCCAATTGAAATTGCCTACCGACCGGTCGTGAATGACTTTCGTGGATTCAGGAAAGTCGAAATACATCTTGTTGATTGGCGCCCGGCAACAACACTTGCTGCTGTTTGACTTTTGATTTTTGCCGCTGCGAGAACAATGGCTGAGCTAGCATCCGTTTTTTGACGATGAGCTAGCACACCTGTTAGGCTACAGGGTCAAGGTCATTGTTTAACAGCTTGCAACGATATCCCGCGAGATAAGTCGATCTTTCGATTTGGAACTCCATTGTTGGTCGTTCTGGTCGCTTTTTGGATGCTCGCGGAGGCACCCAAGAAATCACCTGCCGAACAAACACCCGCGACAATCATCCAGGCGGGAGGCAGTGGTCAGACGCCAACAAGTAAGAACCGCTTGGCTACTTTTGCGGGAGGATGTTTCTGGTGCATGGAACCAGCGTTTGATAAGGTTGACGGCGTGATTTCAACCACTTCAGGTTACACGGGAGGCCGCACGAAAAATCCGACGTATGAGCAGGTGAAGACGGGGCATATTGAATCGCTGCAGATCTGCTTTGATCCTGATCGTGTGTCATATGATTCGTTGGTATCTCTGTTCTGGCACAACGTTGATCCAATACAGGCAAATGGTCAATTCTGTGACCAGGGTAACCAGTATCGTACGGTGATCTTTACCCACGATGAAAAGCAGGAAAAAGTTGCAAAGACTACCTGCACTCGTGTCGCTCAAGAGCTCGGCAAGCGAATTGAGACGCAAATCATGAAAGCCGGCAAGTTCCATCCAGCAGAGGAATATCACCAAAATTACTACACGAAGAATCCCACCAAGTACAAGTTTTATCGCTGGAAATGTGGCAGAGATTCTCGGTTGGATGCTGTCTGGGGCAAGAAAGCAAGACAACCATGAGCCGATTTTGTTCGTGGGTTGCGGAGTCAGGTTCACTCGCATTAGATATTGGTATCGTAAAATCGACGCGTGTTGTGAAGCATCGTTTTGGTTTGCTGATAACTACAGATTTGCTGGCCCCCTTTTTCCTGTTTGAGAATGATCAATGCCCGAAGCACTCCGCACCCGAATAGCCTCACTTGATTGCATTGTTGTTGACGGTGGGACTGACCCAAGCATTGGAGTAGTGATCTGCCATGGATATGGGGCTTCCTATGACGACTTGGCTGGGCTTTCGAATGAGTGGATCAGCTTATTAGGTGATCAGGGGGGTAAGTTTCGTTTCGTATTTCCAGATGCGCCTAATTCACTTGCGGAATTGGGTATGCCTCAGGGACGTGCTTGGTGGCCCATCAACATGGCTCGCTTAGCTGAGGCCGTGCAGGCAGCTGACTTTGAGGAATTGCATGAACATGAGCCACCCGGTGTCACAGAAGCGCGGTTTGCACTTTGCGAAACCATTACGGCTGTAAAAGAACAGTTGGCTGGAGATGAAAATCCATTGGTGCTAGGTGGCTTTTCCCAAGGCGCGATGCTGGCCATGGATACGGCACTTAGGGGCAGCATTGCACCTCCCCAGTTACTCATCCAATTCTCAGGTACGGTGATCTGTCGTCCTCAGTGGCATCAAGCAATGGATCGTTTGTCTGGGACCGCAGTCTTTCAGTCTCATGGAACAATCGATCCGATTTTACCTTACGCCAGCGCTGAAGCTCTCAATCAGATGCTGCTGCATGCCGGTGTTGAAAACCATTTTCATTCATTCAAAGGTCCACACACGATCGATTTGGAATCAGTGACAGTGACTGCGGAACTGCTGAGAAAGATAGCGGTCTGATGAGCGAACCTGTTTGCTACTCATTCTTGAATGTCAAAGATCGTAAACTCCTCTTTGCGTTTACGTTGTCCCAGAAATGAGGCACTTTTCACACTCTGATAGGCGATTGCTGACGTGTTGTAAATGGAAGTGTGATCTCCAATTTGAGCGTTTGCTCGGTCGAGACCCTCAATGCAACTTTTCACCAAGTGAGCTCGGCGGAGACCATCCTCCGATTTGATGCTGTCGATCAGTTCTCGGGTCACGTTAAGCAGTTCGCGTTCTCGGCACACGAACTCACGAATCTTCTCTGCTGATGGCTTGCGCGGATCAATGATGCAAAGCGAGTCTTCTGCGGTCTGGCTGATTTCTCTCAGCTTTTGCCGTTCAAACTTGGGATCAAATGACTGGGGGATGGAATCAGCTAGATGAGTGACGATGACATGGCGGTTAGTAAGCTGCCGCTTTAACTCCCCAAATTCGGCAGTGCTACGTTGTGACAGTTCTTTCAGCCGCTGAGCTCGGTGATACCTGAGGCCCAGCTGCCAAATGGCAATGACTGCGAAAAAAATGCACAAATACTGCATGGATTCACCATGACCGAAATCGGGGAAAGCAAACACCCAGCCAATGTACCTTTCAGGTCATTGCGATTGGGAAACGTTGCCGATGATCACATTTCTTCACTTATTTGGTCAGTATCACACCTTGGCAAGCCCCTGTAGAAAATGGTTTTGACTGATTTCGTTGGACTCGCCGCCACAAAGTTGGGCCGACGCCCCAATTTTCCTGATTTCACGCGATGGTGAGTGCGGCCAAGGCTGTGGCTTGAAGGCTATTCAGGGGGTTGGGGGATCTTAGGGTGAAGCGTGTGACTTGTCACACGATTTTCAACGTTTATCCTGCGGGCTGTGGAGCGATGTTTACTGCGTTTAAGTTTCCGCCGTTTATGAATCAGTCACTTACCAGCAGCGACCACTGATGACTCGAATTGCCAGCCGACGCCCCGAGAGTACCGAAGTGGGTACTGAGTATCAGCAGGGTCTGATTGACCAGCTGGAGGGAGAGTGCGCTCTCAGGGCTTTGGACGACCAGTTGTATTGGATCTGTGAGTTAGCGAGCCATCTGTGTGCGGAGCAAATTGACAAAGTACATGCACCCTATGGATGGTCGGTCCGGCAGGTTTTTGAGCACTGTGTCGATGCGGAGCGGGTTTTTGGTTATCGCATGTTGAGGATCGCGGCGGGCGATAGCACGCCTTTGCCGGGCTGGGATGAAAATGCCTATGCTGACCGCAGGTTTGGTTTGGGCAATTTCAGTGGTCTGGTTGCGGAATTCGGCCATCTAAGACAGGCTAACTTGCTGCTGCTACGACGAATTGTTCCCTCATCGTGGGAATCGCGTGCGAAGGTCGATGGTCACGGGATCACTGTGCGTGCGATTGCCTGGCTGACCGCAGGACACCTGCATCATCACCTCGGTATTGTCGAGCAGCGTTGTGGGGTCACGGTGGCCCGGACTGCCGCGCAGGCGATGATCGACCAACAGGCAATGGAATCCTGAGGGTTCTGTCGCCGTCATTAAATGAATCACCAAGCACACTCGTGGTGCTATCAAGTCTCGAACAGAATAGAAGATTCCGTGTTTGAAGAAAAACTCGAGCCGCTTCTTGGATCTTCAGCTGATCCAGTTGCCGCTGGATGGCAGTTGCGACAGTTGGCTGAATCGGTTGAGGGTCAAGGTGCGCTTTTGGTCGAGGAGCTTGCTGGCCAATCGGATCTTGTTTCAGCATCAGATCCAGCCATTCTTGGCGGTATCCTCCGCGTGGTACACACGGTTATTTTGCAGGCCGGTCCCGAAGTGGTTTCCAAGGTGGAACCTGACCATCTGCAAAAAATCATGGAAGTGCTACCATCCAAAACGACTAATCGTTTCTTGTTGCTTCAGCTATTGGCAATGAACCGCAGCGAGGAAGCGCTAGGGAAATTGGTTTTCCTGCTGGAGGAGACGCCACCCAAGCAGTGGATGGAAGCGGCGCAGGTATTGAGCCCGCTGATGCAGCACTCAGACTGGTCAATTGATGTCGTGTATCCAGCATTGCTGGATTCATTGCAGCATGCTGCCTTGGCATCACCGGTGTTGGATCTTGCAAATTATCTGTTTCGAGAGGGACGTGCTGAAGTTCACCCTGCGAGTGATCGTTTGCCGATGTTGAATCATTTGCTGGGTGAAGTCAGTGGACGATTAAGTTTGTTTGAAGAAAATCCACGTGCGTTCGGTGATGACGTGGAGACAGTTCAGGCAACGTTAGGTGAAGCTGTCGCGTTAGCCGTGTCGCTTTGTGACACCGTGGGCTTGATTGGCGATGAGACATCCATTGGAAAATTGAATCAGACCATTGATTTGCGACATCGCAGGGTTCAATGTGAAGCAGCGGGCGCGCTTGCCAAGCTTGGAGATGATGAAGGAAACAAGCGACTACTGGCATTGACCGAGGATCCGGCGGCTCGACTGCGGGCGATTCACTACGCAGATGAAATTGGCATCGGAGGTCAGGTTAAGGAAGATGATCGTGGTGAGAAAGCAACTGCTGAGGCAGAGATGGCATTGTGGTTGACTCAGCCACAGCAGATGGGCGTCCCACCTACTTCAGTGGAAGTCATAGACCAGCGGCGACTTCTATGGCCGAGCTATAACGATCCAGTTGATGTTTACCTCGTGCGATTTGAGTACAGCATGGGTGAGCGTACTTACAGCAATGTTGGGATGACAGGTCCAGTCTGTTTCGCCATGTCGACTGATGTTGCCAACCTTCCTATCGACGATATCTATGCAATTTACGCGGGCTGGCATGCCGAGCATGACGAGATTTTTACGATTGCTGCGGACCAATTTAATGATGCTCAGCAACGTGCGATGGAGACATTTTCCAAACATTTGGAACATCTTGGTTATCGTTCGATGAAGCCTCTGATGCTGGGGATTTTCCTGGATGAGCAAGCCGGACTCTTCACCGCGGTGCGAGAAACCACGGAATGTGTTGTGATCACAGATAATCTTGAAACGATTGATCGGCCCATTTCCGGACGTTTGCGGCCACTTTCCGCCGACGATTTGTTTAACCTGTATAAGGGCAGAAAAATGTTGCGAACTTTCAATTCGCAATCCTGATATCCCCCAAAAGGGAAGGCTTCAATGGCATTTCAAATTGGACGCGTTGCCGACTGTGAGGGTCGAATTCAGCGTGATTTTACCGAGTTCGCAAGACTTTGGTCCAAGGTCCGTGAGGATTGGCTGGATGATCGTTGCCGCAAGTTCGAGCAGGAGCATCTTTCTTCCTTGGGCCCCAGTTTGAGTCGATTCGCAGGAACACTTCATGAATTCTGTGATTCGGTCAGGAAGGCAGATATTGAGTTGAAAGACGATCATGTGCCGTCGGACGGGTTAGACTAGAGGGGGCAGCTTCTCTCCTCTCTCCCCCTATCGTGATCATGAAAGACAATTCTGTCAGTCCGACTGGGCTTCTTGCAACTTATCGCCAACACCAACTCTTGGATGGTTTATCGAAGCGATTTCACAGTTGCTCGGCTATGCAAAGCGATCTGCAAAATTTTCATCTGCAGCAGGAGGCAGAAGAGGAACAGAGTTACGCCGACAACCACGCCGCTAAGATGAAGCAATGTCGGGCCAAGCGTCGCGAAATGCTGTCCACGTGGGATGAAGCAGATGAGACATTAGCTCGCACTTATGAAGAGACGGCCATTCGAAATCGGCTTGACCTCAGTCGACTTGCGCAATTGTTCAAACAAAAGGCAGTCGAAGAACAACTGGTGATCGAGCGAAAGGTGCAGTCAAGATGTCAGGCGGTTCGGGAACAGTATGAGAACCGGAAAAACCAACCCGGCCAGCAACAGCGTAAAGAAGTCAAGCAGATTGATGAGGCGCTGCTGCCGCTTGCGCAGCAGATTGAAGAAGTCAATTACCTCACCATTCGTCGGCTCGACATGCTCCCAGAGATCGAGCCTGATGAGGAGCAATTGAAGAATCTGAGTGAGGTTAAGCCGGAGACGATCAAAGCGACAGTGGAATCGCTGAGTCGGTTGACGAAGAAGTGCGAAAAGTTGGTAATCGAACTACAGTCCGGTGCCGCATCTAAAATTGTCGACTCTTTCTATTTGCCTGCTGGTGTCGCCGTGTTCCTCGTGTTTTGGGCGATCGGTGCTCTGCTGTTGGTATCCGATACGTCGGAAAAATGGCTTTGGGCTGCAGGAGGACTCATTCCTGCCTTTGTACTTGGCTTTGGCACGTATCTCGTGTTGCTGTGGCCACTCAAACGCATGACCCGCCGTATCTATCCAAGAGTCGTCCTGCTTGGGCGTCTGGCGGATGCGTTCGCAATGAATGCGCGAGGTCTTTCGAAGAAAATTGCAGAAACTGCTTCCGCTGAACTTGTGGAGCGAAAAGACGCACATCTCGCTGCTGCTGAACGTTGGAAAGGGGAGCAGACGGTAGAGATGCAGCAACGACTTGCAGCGGAACAGGATGCGCAGCGAGTGAGGTTGTCGGAGTCGTTGAAAAAAGTTGATGTTGAGTATGAAGAAAACGCAACTCGTGTTGGGAATGAAATGCATGGAAAAGCCGATGTGGTTGCCAATGCAATTTCCCAACAACTGATGGAAGCCGATCAGGAAATTCAGGAACAGCGCGATAGACAATCAGCCAAGCGTAAGAAGGAGTTGGACCATCTGGTTCATCGGTTGAACGTGGGTGTGAACCGTGGACTGGAAAGAATCAAGTCGGCGGATGAAGAGGTGACAGAGAGATTCCCCGCCTGGAGTGCCTTGGTAGATGCTTCTGAAACTCAAAGTGAGGGAATCGATTATTTGCCGCTGGGTCGCTTGAAGGTTGAAGACAGTTTGCGTCGGATGTTGAAAACACCGGAAAAATCAAAACCAGGAAATGATGAGAGCGATGGATCAGCCAAGGGCACAGACGGTAATCTCGCATCCGAAGAGTCCTCGAAGTTGCTGGATGAAATTCAGGTTCCGCCAACCCTGCCTGTTGTGTTGCATCGTCGACTTCATAGTGGGCTCATCATTGAGTGCTCAGAACCACATATGGACAAGGCCATCGACCTGGCACACCAAGTCCTGTGGCGACTGTTAACCGCCGCTCCTGCAGGCCGTGCAAAATTGACCATGATTGATCCCATGGGCAGAGGACAGCACTTCACAGGTTTCATGGCCTTGGCTGACCATGACCCTGCCTTGGTTGGGCATCGAGCCTGGACGACTGATGCAAAGATTGAAAGCCGTCTGGGTGAGTTGGCTGATCACGTGGAAGATGTTCTGCAATCTAGTTTGCGTGATCGTTTTGAAAGAATCGAAGACTACAACCGAGTCGCCGGTTCCATGGCCGAACCCTATAGGGCAGTGGCTGCGGTTGGTTTCCCAGAATCACTTTCGCGGGAAAGCTATCGACATTTGTTAGCTCTCTTGGGAAGTGGCTTGCGATGTGGCGTGTTCACGATCCTTATCTGCGATCGCCAAAAGCCTTGGCCGCCGGAAACTCCATTACCCGATACTGACAAGATTCTGTCGCTGACTATCGATGATCAGGGTGAGTGGCATTTGAAATCCAAGGGTATGGAAAACCTGCCCTTTGTACCAATGGCTGCACCCTCGGCACAGACGCGTGATGAGTTGGTGAATCAGGTAGGAAAAGCAGCCGTCGCAGCAGCAAATGTTGAAATACCGCTGGCGCATGTGCTTTCAGGTTGTGAGCCTGCGACTGGCTCGACTGGAACAGGAATCGAAATACCGATCGGTAGCCAAGGTGCAAATCGCTCTCTGTGTGTTGATCTTGGAACAGGTGTTCAACAGCATGTCCTGATCGCTGGTAAGACTGGATCTGGAAAAAGCACATTGCTACATTCGATCATCATGTCGGGTGCTTACCGCTACCGGCCTGACCAGTTGCATTTCTATCTGCTGGATTTCAAAAAAGGTGTCGAGTTCAAGCCTTACGCTGAACACCGATTGCCACACGCGCGCGTGGTGGGAATCGAAAGTGAACGCGAGTTCGGCCGCAGCGTTTTGCAGCGTCTTGATGAAGAGTTGCAGCAGCGAGGTGAAAAGTTCAGGGCCGCCGGGGTTCAAGATCTCGCCGAATATTTGACGGCGACCGGAGAGGTGATGCCGCGGATCATGCTGGTTGTCGATGAATTCCAAGAACTGTTTGTCCGTGACGATCGTCTTGCGGGGGATTGTACGATGTTATTGGATCGTCTTGTCAGGCAAGGACGATCTTTCGGCATGCACGTCGTCCTCAGTAGTCAATCACTCGCAGGTGCCTATTCTCTTCCAAGGGCAACATTGGGCCAGATGGCGGTTCGGATTGCGATGCAGTGCAGCGAGTCAGATGCCGCAATGATTCTTGCTGATGACAATACAGCGGCCCGTTTAATTAGTCGCCCCGGTGAGGCCATTTACAATGATGCGGGTGGGCTTGTCGAGGGAAATCAACCGTTCCAAGTTGCGTGGTTGTCGTCGGCGGAACATCGTGGCATGCTGACGTCGGTTGCTGATCGCGACGAAGCGTATCACAACGATTTGTTGCCAATGGTTGTATTCGAAGGAAATCGGCCATGCCGTTGGTCGACAGCGATGGCAGAATCCGTACTGAATACCGAAGGTAAGAATATCCTATCCGGTCTGTTGGGTGAATCTGTTGAGATTGGACCTCCGCAACGGGTCAAGTTGGAGCGAGATCCGGGCCGCAATGTCTTGATCATTGCTGGAGCAGAGGCACGCAATGGACTGTTGGCCTCGACTCTTTCCGGGTTGGCAAAGTCCGACCCGTGTCTGGAGGTGGTCTATTTTGATGGGGCACGCGCAGGTGACATGGAGTCGGGAGCCACGTGGATCGAAAATGCTGGCATCTGCATCAAGAGCGTCAAAACACGCGATGCTGATGGTGAAATGAGCCGCCTCAATAAGTTGATTCAGGAACGTGGTCCAGAGGCGGGTGATTCTCCACCCATCGTGGTGGTCATTGACCCCTTGGAGAGATTTCGAGATTTGAGACAGGATGACTCGTTCAACTTTTCACTTGATTCGGCGTCAGACGCGGTTTCCGGTGGTGCTGCTTTGCAGGCAGTCCTGAGAGATGGGCCAGCCGCAAATGTTTTTGTTGTGTTGATTGCTGGATCTGCAGAGACCGTCTCGCGGTGGTTGCCTCGTGCATCACAACACGATCTTGAAATTCGCATCCTTGGGCAGATGAATCAGTCAGACTCGGCCCTGCTGATTGACTCTCCCGTTGCAGCAGAACTTTCGGCAGCCACGATGCTTTTTTATGACGACGCTGTTGGTAGCATCACCAAGTTCAGACAGTGTGACTTACCCGATGCGGATCAGGTTAAAAGCTGGTTGGGCAAATGAGTAACCGATGCAGGACTACCAGCCTAGCGTTCCGGGGCTACCCTTGAATGGGCCCACGATGTCTTCAGTGATCCAACCACCATAGAAGTCTCCCTCCTGCGGTTTTACCTTTTCGCCGTCAACATAACAGCACTCTGTCTTGTGAGGGTAGAAAGCCAAGTAGTTCTTGATGGCTTCAAACTTTTGCGTTGGTTGTGAATAGCACCACGCGATATCGACGATCTCAACACCGCCTGATAAATAGGCGAAGTACGACGCGTAACCCTTCCATTCGCAAAATGAACCTCCCTGCGTCTTCTTCAGGCGGTCCATCGCGATGTCCTTCGCCGGTAGGTAATAAACAGGCGGATGACTTGTCTCTAAAACCCTGAACGAACTTCTCGTATCTGCCAACGTCTGGCCGTTGATGATGATCTGGATGTGCCGGGGGCATGCTTCGAGGGCCGGCGGTCGGGGGTAATCCCATACGGATTCACGATTGGGACTGGGATCGATACGCTGCGTCATTTCAATGGTGATTCGATCAGGGGAAAGATTTGGCGAGCCGCAGACCGGTAAATTGCCACCGCGCGTCAGCCGGGAAAAAGTTTCGGTAGCTTGTCCGTAGATGGCCTCGGGGCGTCGCGCAGGATCCACCACGGAGTACATATTGGTTGCACATGAACTTACCGTTGTATTCACCGAGAGCACCCTCCGCTGGTTGGTATCCGGGATAAGCCGAATACGAGCTGGAGGTCCATTGCCAACAGTCGCCAAATAGTCCGTGGAACGGACCATTCTTGATGCCATGAAAGGGATGAACTGCCTGTTTCAAATCATAATGATCCTCGGCGAAACATCCTTCGACAGGGTATTCTCCGGCAGCGGCTTCCCACTCGGTTTCCATCGGTAGCCTCGCCTTGGCCCAGCGGGCGTACGCATCTGCCTCGAAGTAGCTGATGTGTGTGACCGGGGCAGCTAGGTCGAGTGGCTGCAGACCACTCAGAGTGAACTCGCATGGCTGCTCATTGCGATAGACCCAATACAGTGGAGAATTCCATTGATGGTGATTGATGTGATCCCAGCCCATGGAAAGCCACAATTCAGATCGTTGATAGCCACGGTCGTGTACGAACTCGAGGAACTCGCCGTTGGTGACAAGTTGATCACAAATGGCATACGATTCTAGAAATACGCGGTGTTGCGGTGACTCGTTGTCGAAGGAAAAATCGTCGCCCTGATGCCCTACCTGCTGGACTCCTCCGTCGAAATGAACCCATCGCTTTGGGTTTGGGTTCTTGTTGGTACTGATTGCGAATGGTGATAGAGCTGGATAGAGCGGATTCTGAGCAAACAGATGTTTGATATCAGTCTGCATCAGCTCCTGATGTTGCTGCTCGTGATTCAAACCCAGTTCCAAGATGTCCAGCAGATGAACGTTGCCCGGGTTCACGTGTCCCAGAGTTTCGAGAATCAGGTCATCAATGCTGTGCCGGTATCGGATGATCTCTTGCACCGTGGGGCGTGTCAGCAGACCACGTTTGTCGCGGGGATACTGCTCGCCAACCGAGTTGTAGTAGGAATTGAAGAGATATTCAAACGAGTCATCAAACCGCTGGTAATCCGAGCTGTTGGCGAGGATGAACGTCTCATAGAACCACGTCGTGTGAGCGAGATGCCACCGCATGGGGCTCGCGTCAGGCATAGACTGAACAACGTAGTCCTCCGTGCAGAGTGTTTCGCATAGTCGCTCGGAAAATGCCCGAACCGCTCGGTACCGAGTCAGTAATTCGTTCCGTCTTGAATCCAGTTGGGTTTCCAAGTCCGATGCAGTGGTTGCAGTGCTCACGATTGCACCTCAACCCCTTTCCAGAAGGCGATGTAGTCGCGGATGTTGGCAGCAGCGTCCTTGGGAGCGGGGTAATACCACGCTGCATTAACATTCGCATTTTCTTCCACAACGATGTCGTAATAACTCGCGGTACCCTTCCATCCGCAAACTGTATGGTGTTCGCTTTTACGGAAGTGCTGCGGCTTGATAGAAGCTGGAGGGAAATAGTGGTTCCCTTCAACGATCTCAGTAGCATCACTTTCCGCAATGACTACACCATTCCAAATAGCTTTGGGCATGTCGGACGAACAACTCTCAATTTGGGGGCAGGAAGCGTTTAACTTGGGGCTGACTCATTCACCCTTCGAGGTACATGACGGCAAAGTACCTCTTAGGGTCGTACCAGACGGCCCTGCAAGACCACCCGGCTTTATCAGCCATGGTCGTGAATCCTTCGACGGTGTACTTGTGTGAGTATTCGGTTAGAACCTCATCACCTTCATTGATGTGAAAGAATTGGTCATCGATTCGAATGGATTGGTTGCAGAGGCTTCGCAATCGCATCTCGATCCGTCCGGCTTGTTCATTGAAGATCGCTTTGTGCTCAAAGTTCGCTACCTCGACTTGAGCATCCAACTCTCGGTTGATTCGGGAAAGTAGATTGAGATTGAATTGTGCGGTAACTCCCTCGCGATCGTTGTAAGCTGCTTCCAGAATGTGCTTTTCCTTATGCAAGTCGAATCCGATCAACAGGCTACCCCGCTCCCCAGCAGTGGCCTTCATCGAGTCAAGTAGTTCACTCGCCTCCTCATGTGTGAAATTACCGATAGTCGAACCTGGAAAGTAGATACAGGTCTTGGCCTGCGATGAAGACGCTTTTGGCAGGTTGATCGGTTTCGTGAAATCACCAACGACGGGTTGAATAGTGTGATGTGGGTACTCCGCCGCCAAGTTGTTGGCCGTGGCGTGGAGATGCTCTCGTGAAATGTCAATGGGCAGGTACGAGTCAAGCTCTTTGAGTTGGTCAAGCAGGATCCGTGTTTTCACGCTGCTCCCACTGCCGTATTCGACTAATCGGGAATTGGTTCCGATGCAGGCCGCCATCATTCTTGCCGAACGCTGCATGATGCCGGTCTCTGTGCGGGTGGGGTAATACTCCTGCAACTCACAAATCTGATCGAACAGAAGCGAGCCCCGCTGGTCATAAAAATATTTTGAAGGAATTGCCCTCGTTGGGGAGTTCAAGCCTCTCAGGACATCGTCTCGGAACTGTACGGCGGCTTCAGTGTGAGGTCTTTTTCCCCGCGGGGACAGCAATGTCGACGGCATGATTGGGTATCCCAAAGGTCAGAGCAGTTTTCCTTAACTTGAAAGTTTAGGAAACTGTCCAGTGGGATCCGCTTTTTTTCGCATTTAGACCAAGTTTCACGACGATCTTGGACTGCTGCTGCCCGCTTTTCAGTGAAGTTGCCAAAATGTCTCTGGGAGGGAAATCATACCTCTTTTTCGGTATCAGGCTTGGATTTGAGTTTTCGATACAGCGTCTTGCGGTCAAGTCCCAAGATCCGCGCTGCTTGCGTTCGGTTTTGATCGACTGCCTGCAGGACGTGTTCGATGTAACGCTTTTCGATTTCTTCCAGCGGCACCAATTCAGTCGGATCATCACCACCGATGAAAACGGTGCCTCCGCGATGATCACGGATTTTGTCGGGAAGGTCTTCGATTGTCACTGAATCATAGCGGGTCAGTGCCAGTGCCCTTTCCATGACATTTCTCAACTCGCGGACATTCCCTGGCCACGAGTAAGCCAATAATTTATCTGCGGCCGTATCGCTCATGCCGGCTACTTTCTTACCGGAACTCATTGCGAACTGATCGATGTAATGTGATGCAATTGTAAGGATATCAACGCCGCGCGACCGAAGTGGTGGGAGATGCAGTTGAATGACGTTGATGCGGTAGTACAGATCTTGTCGGAACCGCCCTTCTTCCACAGCTGTTTCAAGGTCTCGGTGGGTGGCTGTCAGCACACGTACGTCGAATTGAACTTCCTTGTCACTTCCCACAGCTCGGATGCGACCTTCTTCCAGGGCTCGCAACAGTTTCACTTGCATGGACATCGGCATATCGCCCATCTCATCCAGCAGTAAAGTGCCGCCTTCTGCTTCCATGAACAAGCCCTTTCGCTCACTGCGGGCATCGGTGAATGCACCACGCACATGGCCGAATAGTTCACTCTCCAGTAGTGTTTCTGAGAGTGCTGCGCAGTTCACAGCGACGAACGGGTGTGCAGCACGATTACTGAGTTTGTGGATGGATCTTGCAACCAATTCTTTTCCTGTGCCACTTTCTCCCGTGATAAGTACAGAGGCATCCGAGGTGCCGACCCGTTTCATTTGGTCGTACAAATGCTGCATGGGTACACTTTCACCCAGCATTTCCCCAAAATGATTTTCGGTTTTCGCTTGTTGTTCAAGCAGGTGGATCTGCCGTTTTAACTGCCGGTGTTCAACAGCACGAGCAATGGTGAGCGTCAGTAGTTCCAGTTCGACTGGCTTGGTCAGAAAGTCATAGGCACCACTGCGAATGGTGGCCACTGCCGTATCGAGAGTTCCGAAGGCTGTCATGACGATGACTGGGATATCGGGACGGGTTGAACTGATTTGTTGGCAGAGTTGCAAACCCGTTGTCCCTGGCATTCTGACATCAGTCAGCACGACATCAAATTCATTATCGTGGAGCAGGTCATTTGCTTCGTTAGCGCTCTGACACCAGGTGGTGGAGTATCCCTTTAGAGTGAGCGTGGTATCGATCAGCTCGCACATTGCTTTGTCGTCGTCAACGACCAGTACCTTACCTTTCATCAGGCTGTCTCCGCGGAATCATTGCCGTCTGCTTGGTTGGTGTTGGTCGTGGTGGGCAGGTAGATCGAGAATTCACTGCCCTGCCCTTCTGAACTTTGAACTTCAATCCAACCACCATGTTCCTGAATGATTCCATGCGAAATCGATAACCCCAGACCCGTCCCTTCCCCCACGTCCTTGGTCGTGAAAAAAGGCTCAAAGATGTGTTCTCGATCTTCCGCTGATATCCCCTCGCCATCATCGGCAATGATGACCGTACGGTAGATCCTGTTTGTGCTGACCTCGTTTCCCGAGGGCTTTCGCTCAGTGTCAGTCAGGGTAATCGTCACATTCCCGTCATCTCCAGCGGATTGAATGGCATTGATGATCAAATTTGTCAGCACTTGTTGGATTTGACCTGCATCGATGTTGGCATTTAGCGGGACCTCTGGCAACGACAGATGCAGATTTGTGTGATGTTTTGTTGCGACGGTTTCCATCAATTCGCGGGTGGTGGTGATCAGTTCGTTGAGATTTTGGCACGATCTTTGGGGTGTGTTTTGTCGAGCAAAGTCCAGTAGCTCGCGGACAATTCTGGTGATTCTCTGAGCCTCGGACTGAATGGCCTGTGCGCTCACGCGCGTCGCTTCCGGATCCAATTTTCCACTGGCCAGTAATTCAGCCCTGCCGGTGACGACATTCAGCGGAGTGCCGATCTCATGCGCAAGGCCAGCAGCCATTCTTCCAACCGTTGTCAATCGTTCTGCATGGCGTAGTTGCTCAACAGTTTTGATTTTTTCATGGGTGGCCATTTCAAGTTCATGGTGTTGTTTCGTGAGTTGCCCACACATTTCATTCAAGGCGGTGCCCAGGCGACCAAGTTCATCAGCTGATTCGATTTGGACGGGGCCGGTAAAATCACCCTCGCCAACACGTTGTACCTTGTCAATGAGCTGGTTGAGAGGTTTGCCCACCATGCGAATACCACCCACGAGAATTACAAAACCTGAAAGCGAAGCAACTCCAGTGAGTGCAATCAGCGAAGTCAGCAGTGAATGTTGAAATTTGGGATTCATGCCGTCATCAGGAACTGCAACTTCAATCTTGCCTGCTTTGATTCCATTCGGTCCTCTGCTGGTAAACGGAACATAGGTGTAAACAATTTCGTTCCCCGATTGATCTGGCATACTGAGAACGGTGGTCTTCTGTTCCGCAATGATCAGGTTCAGGGGAGAGGGTTGTTGGGTCTTGTCATTGATCGCGGTCACTTCGACCCATCGCATGGTCACTTGCTGCAAACGAGACGAGCGTTGCATGCGGGTGGGAATTTCAAGCACGCGATTTTCTTGAATGGCCTGATCGATGGTTGGTTGCAGCGATTGCACCAGTTCCGACGCAAATTGCTGGTGTTCTGCTTGAGCGCGTTGTTCTTGTCGAACGGTGAGATAGGCGAATAGTCCAACGACGAGGAGCAGGCCTGTTAGAAATAGCAGAACAAGTTTGGCAGCAAGTCGCATCGACAGATGTTCCAGGATTCGCGAGGGCAGGCAGGCTTTTGTGGATTCAGACTGCTGAACAGTGGCATGAAGCCGTGCTATTGTAGCCGCCCTCTATAAAGAGCGGTCAGCGTCGGTAGCAAATACCGACGCTGACCGCATTGTGGGTCCGTCGCCTCCTTGCGGCAGAGGCGGGAGCGTTATCACGAATTCACAACAACGAATCGTGATCCCTTCTCGCTACGGACCAACAGGAGGATGCCTTCTGCTGATTCATCTTTGCGATGCTCAGCCATCAGCCGCTCAAAATCTGCGACTGACGTTACTTTTTGTCGGTTGACTTCCCGGATTACGATTCCAGGAGCCAATCCTACCTCTGCAGCAGGACTTTTTTCCCGCACAGAAGTAATGACAACACCTTCGGTGCCTTCCATGCCCAACTGCTTGGCAACGGCGGCATCCAGTGGAGCGATTTCCAGCCCGAGGCCTTCCATACGCTTTCCTGGTTGCTCCTGCTCCTCGGTTGTGCTCGTACCGAAATCAGTGGGCTGCATGGCAGCTTCGTAACCAAGCTTCATGTTCTTGCCACTACGAACAATTTCAATCGCCAACTCTTCACCGAAGGTTGAACGCTCGACAGCGAGTTGCAACGCTTGAGGCGTGGAAACTAATTTCTTGCCGAAACGGACAATGACGTCGCCAGATTGGAGCCCTGCCTTGGCGGCAGGTGTGTCGGGATAAACATCCGTCACGATGACTCCACCTCGCGGTTTGACCTTCAGCTCTTTTGCCAATTCCGGGGTTACAGGCTGAATACCCACGCCCAGATAAGCACGCTTCACCGTGCCACTTTCAACCAACTGATCACCAACCCAGCGGGCAAGGTTCGAAGGAACAGCAAAACCGATTCCTTCATTACCGCCGCTTCGTGAATGGATCGCTGTGTTGATGCCAACGACTTCGCCACGAAGGTTCACCAAGGGACCGCCACTGTTACCGGGATTGATCGCGGCATCTGTCTGAAGAAAGTTTTCCCGTGCAGTGATACCAATGCCACGGTGCTTGGCACTGATGATGCCAGCGGTCACTGTGCTTTCCAAGCCGAAAGGCTGACCCAGTGCCATGACCCAGTCTCCGATGGAGACGCGGTCACTGTTACCAAGTGTGGCAGCGGACAGATCGGCCGCATCGACCTTGACGACGGCTAGGTCGGTCTTGGGGTCAGTCCAAACATTGGTCGCTACGAATTCACGGCCATCATGAGTCCGCACCGTCACCTCTCCACCGCCAGCTACAACATGGTTGTTGGTAAGAATTACACCCGATGCGTCGATGATGACGCCTGATCCAATACCACCTCGCGGAGCAGGGGCCGGACGTCCCGGACTCATGTTGGGACCTCCACGTTCCATTCCACGGAACATGTCCTCGAACGGTGTGCCGCGAAATGGATTCTCGCCCCTCATGCCACCTTGAGATGGTTGCGGTTTGGCTTGAGAATTCCACTTTGACGCCACTGCAGGTCGATTCTCAATCGAAACGACCGAAGGTAATAACTCCTCTGCAACTGTGCGAAACGCACTCGATAGATGGTGGGCCGAGTCGATGGCCTCTTGCTGCTGCGGAGTTAAACTCGCCAAAGGAGTTTTTTGAGATTGATCAGCATTGACCCACGCTGCTCCGGAAAGCAGACCAGCAGCAGCCAATGCCGCTAAGCCCGTGGAAGCCCATGCTTCTGGTTTTCTGAATTTCATGATGGTTATCCTCCAAGTTCACTTCTTGTCTTCGGGGAGATTGCGATGGTTGGACGCTTGCTCCACAGAACTTTTATGAGTGTGCCGGCACTCAGTCCTGTCGAGCATTCATCTCGCGTATCAACTCGACAGTCATCACCAGAGGCGGAGACCAAGTTGGCTCCGCCCAGGCTTGCCGTCTCGCTGCAACGCGCTTGCTCCAACCTCTGCGAACCTCTGCGGATCGCTCGCGAATCTCATCCGGTGTCGGATCTGATGACTCACGTTCAAAAGATTTAGATTTTCTGGACACGAGCCTCTCCCGACTGAAGACATTGAAAAGAGAGTGACGCACGTTGCGTTACTCACGTGCTCGGTGGTTAATGCATAACGCGTGCCAATCAAAGAAAAGTGCCGAATCACTGAGGTTTTCGATAAAGAACCATGTGCAACGCGTCGCCGTTTGCCCCAGCGGGGCAAATTGCCCCGCGTTCCCATAACCGAGGTAACAGGGTCGTCCAAACAGCATTGCCGCAAAGGAGCAGCGATAATCAGCAACCAAAATCCTGAAGAAGGTTCTTGTTGGGGCAAATTGCATACCCTGTACGAATAGTCGTATAACGATCGATTCTCTGCGTGGTACCGACGTTAAACAACGGGTCTGAAAGCGCACAAAGAAGCTGGCATGGAAAGCGAAGTATGATGCTGAACTGCGATACAACTCTTCGCGAAATAAAAATGCAGATTTGGTTATTCTCGTGCGAAAGGGTCTCACGCCTCCGCGATCAAAATCCTTGACAAACAGAACGATGTTTATACACTTGCGTTAACCTGCAACTGTGAGGGGGCGTGCCAAATCTGAGCGATCGTGATGCAGCCATTTGCGGAGATTAAGATCGTAACAGGCGGATTTCATCTGCCTGATTCCAACGCTTGCGAACGGGCTGCTGCGATCTTTCGCGGGCCACAGCAACGAAGCTGTTTTGGTTTCGCATGAAATTGCACCGGATGGTGATCCTATCGCCTCCTTGGTGCATAGTCACCGCTGACACCCTTAGGGTGTCAGCGGTGACTATCACGGTTCTATTCAGAGTGTCAGCGAAGTGATGAAGCAAAAAATCCAGCTCAACGAAATCAAAGAAGCAATCCGGTCCGCGGGATTGCGAGCTACGCCGGCAAGAGTGTCAACACTACAGATGTTGCGTGAGTCGAATGCCCCCTTGGCTCACGCGGAGGTCGCTCTTCGCCTAAGTGAAAGTGGTGTCGATAAAGCAACGGCGTTCCGAAACTTGAATGATATGACTGAAGCGGGTCTGCTAAGGCGAACTGAGCTTGGAGATCACGTTTACCGGTTTGAAGAACTGCGATCAGGTGAAGAGGATGATGATTCTCATCCGCATTTCCTGTGTGTCGTGTGCGGCACGATCTCGTGTTTGGATAACGTAAAGCTGACTGCTGGCAGTCAGCGTACGAGTGAAGAGATCGGCGAAGTCACGGAGATACTTTTGCGTGGTCGGTGCAATGAGTGCAAGTGAGCTTAGTGAAGTAACGTCGGATTGTCAGATAATGGTCGAGACGCACGTTCCATTCATTCAGAATGAGAGTTGATCGAACATCCATAGTGGCTCTGTAAGTAGCCTCAGTCCCGTTGCAGTAAAATTCATGGCAAGGATCGAGGTAGCCTAGCAATCGAGTAAGATTCCAAAGAGAACAGCAAATTGAGTCACTGATGAAACAGGCTGCTCGCGAACCGGCTCCATGCGGTTGGCTCACCGGGAGTGGTTGTAGCCGATCGGGTGAATTAATCAGAAAGCTCGGCAGCAAGAATTTTCGTCATTCTATTCGCTGCGTGGCAGCCACCAAGTCCGATCAGCAGTCCCTCGTATACCAAGATATAATTGCAGCAAACTAGCAGGCTCAATTCAACTTTAAATCAAGCGATTTTGTGACAGGTTGTCGCGTTTTGAACTCTTCCTTCGTCGAAGTAGGAGGTATTAAAGTTGAGCAACTGACCACGGATTTCGACATGGGGTGGCCAAAAGGTACACTTGTAGGTTTGCGTGTCGCGTACACTACTGATTCGTCAGTCACGAACCCCGCGGCGGCCCAAACTTTGTAAGAAAATCGTAATTGCAACTAATTTGCATTTGAGGTATCGTCGTATGAGATGCACCTGTTTTTTGTCTTTACACTCTCACACGCGATGGTTCGGTATGCGTCATTTCATTGAGTTCCCACTGTTCGCTTTGCTACTCTCGTTTCTGATTGCCACTTTAGGCTGCCAGGATTCGGGGAGTTCTACAGTCGGCCAAGCCGACACATCGCACCAAGCCGACGGTGACCATGACCATGCTGATCACGGTGACCATGACCATGCTGATCACGGCGACCATGACCATGCTGATCACGGCGACCATGACCACGGTGATCACGGCGACCATGACCACGGTGATCACGGCGACCATGACCACGGTGATGATTCAGATCCCTCGCTGCCGCCAACTGACGGCGATCATGAACATCACCAGGATCCGGAAACCTATGACGAGGCAGTAACTGAGTTGCTTGCCACACAAAAAGCGATCGCAGAGGCCTTCGCTGCCGGCAACACAGACGATGCTCACGGGCCACTCCATGACGTCGGCCATCTCTTGGGAAATACGGAAACGCTGGTTGAGAAATCCGACATGGATGACGATACCAAAAAGAAACTGAGTGAGGCGATCGAGCAACTCTTTGCATCTTATGGTGCTGTTGACGATAAAATGCACAACTCAGAGAAGGGAAAAGACTACTCCGACGTGTCTGAGCAGATCGAAAATGCGATCAGTGAACTGAAGGCACAGGTAAACATCTCGAAGGAATAGCGAGACATGTCAATGATGAAGCTTATTTGCCTGATCGTTTTCCTTAGTATCGTAGCCGTCGGCTGTGATACCAAAGAGTCGGTAACGAACTCCGAGGAGGTATCCTCGGAGGGTGGGAAATACATTCTGACAACGGAGCCTGCGGACCCGCGGACACCAACCGAGATTAAGGAATCGGTCACTGAACCTACACTGGTTGCTATTTCTGGCCGCATCGATGCAGGAGACGTTGAACCATTTCAGGATGGGGTCGCATCCTTCTTGATTTCCCAACTGCCCGAAGGTGACCATGCAGAGGGTGATCCTGACCATGCGGACAACTGTCCATTTTGCAAACGCAAGTTGAAAAACGCCCCCAAGGCAGTCGTACGCATTCTGGACGATTCTGGTGAGGTGATGGCAGTGGATGCCCGACAGCTACTTGGCATAGCTAAGGGTGATGTTGTGGTCGTTCGGGGATCAGCCACCTATCTTGAGCCGGTCAACACGGTGCAAATTGACGCTGAGGGCATTTTTGTTCGCTGAAACAGAAATAGATGATAGACCGAGGGAACGAAGAACCAGTTTGGCATCGTAGAACCCAATCGTAGAACCCAATCGATGCGTGGGGCCATGCAATGCCGTGGGTCCATGCAATGCCGAGAGTTCTAACGAGCAGGTGACCACGTACTGGGTTCGACCTGATGGAGATTCCGAGCCATTTCGGATCCTGCCCATTTCTGTGTTTGATTCACTCCATTCCGCTGAAGTAATCGCGGTCTGCAGAGAAGGAACCCTAAGCCCAGAGCGTTGGCCGTCACCGAATGGAAATAGATCACTTGCGTGAGAGAGGCACGCACTGTCGGGCAACGACAGGCTGCATAGAAAACCGCAAATTGCAGCGGAAAATAGAAGCGACGCGGACGGGACTCGAACCCGCAACCTCCGGATCGACAGTCCGGGGCTCTAACCAATTGAGCTACCGCGCCAATGGCTGGAGGGAAAAGTATATCGACACAACTGATACTCGCAAGGCCTTTCTGCGACTGGTTTTTCCGGCCGACTTCGCCAAAAGTTGGAGTTTGACGATTGCAACGGTGTCAGCGGCAGAATTTGCTGGAAATAGCGAGAGTTAATTTTACATATCCCGTGCGAAGTGCACTAATCTTCCAACATCGCAGCATATGTTCACCTAGTAATTGGTGATTTTGCTCAAAACCTGTGAGGAGAGGCAGTTAGCTGCTGTCATAAGTAGGCTTACCATGTTCGAACCGATCATTGCCAATCAATCGTTGACCTCGTGGTTTTTGGAGGCGTGGGCCGAATTAGTTCGGTACTTTCACGGCATGAGTGTCACCTAATGGGGGGGCGTCTCCGCTAGCGCCGTCGCTTCTGGCTTTCTTTGTCTTCGCGGAAACGGAATTCGGCATCATTGATGGCTTTCGTGCCAAGTCCGGGAAGAGCCAGTTACAGCGACTGAAGCGTTCGAAGTTGATCGGGTTTGTCGAGAATCGCTCATTGTAATTTCGGGTGTCGTCATCGGATAGCGAATTTTTTCGCAGCCAGCATTCACCTGACTGGCACGGGGGCTGACCGGAGAGCCACCTGTCTTTGCCGGTTCCGACTGTATGTTTCGTCGCTTGCAAGATTTGATTCCGAGTGAAACCCGAGGAAATTACCGATTTGTGCTCGCTGAAATCGGATTGCTTCGCAGTTTTTGTCGCCCTTGGCAGGGGCATCCTTGTGATGTTTTCTGCCGTTGACAGCTCACGAAGGCTGACAGACTTAAGTTCGTTGATAGGAGCCATCAGTGTGAGGGCTGCCTTGCGAATAGGTTTTGCATGATGGACGGGCCTCGGTATCATGGGGGCGCGGTCATAATTTCCGCATGTTTTCAGTGACTAAGCAGGCTGCGGGAGACGGACGATGCCTCTATTCGAAATCGAGACAGATTCTCATATCATCATTACTTGGGCCGATGACGAGTCTGCTGCCCGAAGTGTTGTGGCGGATGCTTATCCCACGGATGACGTGGTTCGTTTAACAAAGCGGCCACGAGATACTTGGGTTATCAGCAAAGGCGCGCTTGGATTGACCACGCCTAAGTTGGACCCGTGCGCGGTGGCTCGTGAGTGTTTGAGTCGCTCTGCAGGTGACAAAGTGAATGCCATTCGTTTGTATCGAATGGAAACTGGCAGTGATCTGGAACATGCAAGAAAGGCGATTGAGTCAAACATGGTGATGGGTTGGTAACTGGATCGCACAGTTTTCGGCTAGAATGCCGGCACCCGAATTTTGATCCTCCTTTTTTAAAGTCGCATTGATTGATGCCGCGTTTTCCTCTCCTCTTTGCGGTTTTGTGCTTTCCGCTGATCGTGGGCTGTGACGGCTGTCAGACAGACTCGACAGTGAATCCCGATGGGGATACAGAGTTGAGTGCGGAAGATTTCGTGGCCGGGCGGCCCATGCCTTATCCCGCTGATGAGAAAGTAACCACATCAGGAATCAAGCCAGGGCATTGGTTCACTGCTGTTCAGTCTTTGAAAAGTAATAATTTTGACTCACGGGGTGACTTGAATAGTCTTTCCGGGATGGTTCGGATGCCATCTGAACAAGGTGAAAAAAAGGCGAGTTGGAGTGACACTGAGGCGTTGCGTAGTGGCAGCATGATTTCTCGCCGACCAGTGGTGATGCCGAAGGGGCAAAATAAAAAAATCGATTATCGTACCTACACCCCGAAGCGATTTTTTAACGGAAAATCAAAGTGTTACTTAAGTAACCGGTTTGTGTCGTCAGAACGTGCGGAGTCTTTTTCTGGTGGCGCATATCCGTTTACGAGCATGGGCCCCGCGGAATATTTCTTTGTGGTTTTGACAGAAAGGCCCGAGCGATTCACGCGGTTTCAGGTCTCTGATTGGACACGGAAAATTCGTGACGAGAGCAATTTTGATTTAGGCGACCCGGTGATCAATTACAGAGTGGTCACGCCTTCTCCAAAAGACTATTACCCTTTGCCTTTGCCGTTGGCCGAGACAATGTTGGATTGGACGAGCACTGCTGTCGTCTTCTGGGACGATCTGCCACCGGAAGCTCTCACGCCACAACAGCAAACAGCTTTGGCAGATTGGGTGCACTATGGTGGGCAATTGATCGTTAATGGCGCGGCGGCAGCCGACTCAATCAATAAATCCAGTATTGCTGATTTGTTGCCGCTGAGGCCGACTGGAAATATCGAGTTGGACGTAAATGCAGCAGCAGAGCTGCTTACCAATTGGCAGGTTCCTGATGATTCTTCGACGGACCAGCAGGTGGCTTTGTTGAAAGGTCGTGAGAGTCGAGTTGCCATTGATGGCGTTGCAAACACAGATTCAGAAGCAATCGATGGAAGCGGCAATTTGATTTTATCACTCCGAGCAGGCAGTGGTCGTGTGGTTCAGTCACGTTGCGATCTGATGAGTGACTGGTTGACCTCTTGGAAGTCGTACGACAGTTTTGTTAATTCCGTGTTGTTGTTGCGACCTCCACGTCGGGTAGAGCCAGTCGCCAGTGGTGACGGTGTGACGAAGACGAACTTGCGAACTTACGTGTTACCCAATGGGGGTGAAGAGATATTTGCTGATTCGACGATGAATACGCGTTTTCGAATCGCAGCGCGAGATGCTGTTTTGCCGGTAGCGACTCAGGTTGTCAAACCACCCTCAATCGGATTTCTCAGCGGGCAGGACGCTTATACGAGAATTGATGCGCTGTCGGGCATCGGTGGCTGGTCGGACACTAGTGATGCAATTCGTCTTTGTAGGGAGACATTGCGGTCTGAAGCAGGGATCGAAATCCCTGATTCCTCGCTCGTGCTCCGATCGCTTGGCTATTATTTGTGTATCCTGATTCCTGTCAATTACCTCATCTTCCGGATCTTGGGAAAGCTTGAATTCGCATGGCTTGCGGTACCTGTCATTGCAATGGGCGGGGCGATTTGGGTCGCTCGTGAGGCACGTCTGGATATTGGTTTTGCACGATCGCAAACCGAGTTGGGGTTGTTGGAAGTGCAAGCTGGCTGTGATCGTGCCCATCTGACTCGAGTCACAGCGATCTACAACTCTCTGTCCAGCACTTACGAGATTGCATTTGACGCGCCTGGGGCAGCCGCTTTACCGATTCGACAGAGCGAGGAATCGCCACCTATCTCTGCCGTTTTCAAAACTGGTTACGCCGAGGGGCCCATGCTGTCCGGGATGATTGTTGGTAGTAATCAAATTCGCATGTTGCACGCCGAGCAAATGTTCTCATTGGGCGGATCACTGTCATTGGATGCCGACGGAAATCTCGTGAACGGAACAGATCGAGAGTTGTTTGACGCCGTTGTGCTTCGAAAAGATCTGCTCGGGAAAATGGAGATCGCTAATGTTGGCCCCTGCCCTGGGCAATCCAATACCAAGCTGCGTTTTCGTCCAGCATTGGAGAAAGAGATCGTTGAGAGTCTGTCCGAGGAAATGAATCCACTGGAGCGGGCGTTGGTGCGAGTTGGTGCTATCGTTCCGGGCTCAACCAGATTGGTTGCTCGGGTCAATGATTCCCTGCCTGGTATGACAATCACGCCGTCAGCAACTCAGGTGTCATCCACAACGACAGTTCTGGCGCATTTGGAATACAGCCCATGGCCATCTCCAATACCTGATGTGAATCTTCCGAAAGCGGAAGTGAGAGTCTTGAGAGACTCAGATCTCAAAACGCCCTGAGTTCCTTTTTTGTCCAAAACTGTTTTCGAGCCTACCTTCAGAAATATCAGAAACGACGCATGATCACACTCAAGGGTTTTGGCAAAGATTACGGTGATTTCACCGCTGTAGAGTCGATCGACTTGCATATTGCAGCCGGCGAGACCTTCGGATTCATCGGGCCCAATGGTGCGGGGAAAAGTACTACGATTCGTTTCCTTGCAACATTACTAAGGGCAAGTCGCGGTCGCGGTGAGGTGGCAGGATGCGACGTCATGGGTGATCCCGTTGGGGTGCGTCAGTCAGTCGGTTACATGCCTGACAACTTTGGTGTTTACGATGGAATGCGAGTTTGGGAGTTTCTTGACTTCTTCGCCGTCGCCTATCGAATTGGCCGTGTCGAACGAAAAAATATCATTGACAATGTGCTTGAACTACTGGATCTGACACACAAACGCGATGACTTTGTCAACGGTCTGTCACGTGGAATGAAACAGAGGCTGTGTCTCGCAAAAACTTTGGTACATGATCCCCCAGTTCTGATCCTCGATGAGCCAGCAAGTGGTCTTGATCCACGCGCACGAGTTGAAGTCAAAGCGCTTCTCAAAGAATTAAGGAAGATGGGAAAAACCATCTTGATCAGTAGTCACATTCTGACGGAGTTGGCTGATTGTTGCACTTCCATTGGAATCATCGAGCGCGGACAGTTGCTGATGCATGGACCCATCGACAGTGTCTATCGTCAGATCCGCCGCAATCGCATTGTTGAGATTCAATTTGTCTCGGGTGAAGATGCTGGGATGTCGATCCTGCGTAGCAATCCTGATTTGAGATCGATCGAAATAGCTCCCACAGCTGTGGTTGCTGAGCTCCAAACGGACGATGAGGGCTTGGCAAGTCTGATGGAAGAAATGCTGAAAGCAGGCGTACGCATGAAGTCGTTCAATGATCGCGACCCCACCCTGGAAGATGTCTTTATGACTGTGACCAAGGGTTTAGTTACTTGAGTGCTACTGCTTCATTCGGTCTGCAATCAGCTCAAGCGCTGGAAACACCATTGCTTCGCAAACTTTGGTTCCAAGCCGAATAGTGAGTGTCGGTATTATAAGTTGAACAGCTTTTCTGCGATCTTTTCAGCAGTTGCTTCAGGTTCATCCGTTTCCGTCACGTCAATGATTCGCCGTTCTTCGAAAGAGCGCAACCACGTTTCTTGGCGACGGGCCAGTTGGCGAGTGTGGGCGGCCACTTCTTCGATCAGCACGCTGGTGTCGTCATTGTCTTGTGAAATCCAATCGATGATCTCGCGATAGCCAACCGCCTGTGCGGCAGTGCGAGATAGTTTTCCGTATGTTTCGAGTAGATGATGCACTTCAGCAACGAATCCATCTTCGAACATTTGCTGGACACGTCTATTGATTCGTTCATGTAGGTGTGAGCGCTGCCAATTCAAAGTGAAAACGTTGCATTCATTCGGATCTTGATAGTGATCAAATTGAATTTGGCGATGGCTGATGGGGACACCGGTTTGATGGGAAACTTCCAAGGCACGAATCATCCTGCGGGCATCATTTGGACCGATGCGGTGTGCGGCTAATGGATCAACCTGTTGCAACCGCTCTCTCAAAGCTTCAATTCCATGATTTTCCAAGTCCGCTTCAACGGCTTGGCGGAAATTCCAGTCGGCAGGTGGTCCGGGATCGAAGCCTCGCAGAACTCCTTTTAAAAACATGGGAGTACCACCAACAAAGATTGGATGCCGACCTCGTTGACGGATTTGTTCGACTGCCATGTGTGCCGCTGTAAGATAACAGGCGACACTGAAGTCCTCGGTCGGTTCCACCAAATCGATTAAGTGATGTGGCGCAGTCCGCTGATCTTTGGCGGTTGGCTTGGCTGAACCAATGTTCATGCCACGATAAACAGCGATCGAATCAAGTGAGAGGATTTCGCCATTGATGATCTGTGCCAAAGCAATGGCTGTTGCGCTCTTGCCTGATGCCGTGGGTCCAGTCAGAACGATGGCATCCTGCACCAGTGGCTTGTAGGAAATCGATGCCTTACCTTCGGTGGAGTTCTGTGGCATTGCTGTTATTGTTTCTGGGTATTCCGGACATTGATCAACTGGATCCGGTAATCGTGCCATCGGCTTCGCAGAATCATAGCCAGCCTCGATAAGATCGTACAGTCAGATCGGTGGCAGGATTTTCTCGTCGGGGTGGGCTTCAAATATTATTCCGCGATGGGCTGACGTTTGGATTCCAGCAGCCACCATTCAAAAAATTCGTAGATCTGCTGATTGGAATCAGGGCTGGGTCCATGTGTATCTCGATTGGTCATGGCGACACGATTCTCGTAACCAAGCAACTTGTTGACAGATATCAGGTGATTCAAGGCAAGCCAGCGTTCCGGCCGATCAGCAGTGCCTCCTGAGACCAGAACCGGGCGTGGGGCCATCAAGGCATGGAGTTCGGTAAGATCGTGACCTCCTTCAATCAATGTTTTGTACGATCCTGTGCGTGGTTCTCCCTCGCTCGGTAATTTACGGAAGCGTTGTGATCGTGATGGTGTGTTCGGTTCACCAAGTTCAAAACCCAAATACCAAGCATCCCAGTAATTTACTGAGCCACCAGGGTTCTCTTTTCTGCGATCACGTTCATCGAAGACAATTCCAGCATCGGACCATGCCGCACAGGCGAACTTTTCGTAAAGACATGAGGCGAACAGAGACCATTTACCCCCAAATGAATGCCCTACAATGCCGATCCGATCCGGGTAAACCTCAGGACGAGACGCAAGAAACGTGTGCGCGTTAGCAGCAGCAAACGCGAGCGCCGATAAAGGTTGGGTCTTGACGACTTTGCCTTCGCTGCCAAAGTACTGCCCACGATGCCCAGCATCACGTGGGTTGTCGAAATTCACTCCGGAATTGGGTTTTCCAATCGAAAGGGTGACAAATCCTCGCTTTGCCAACTGCCACCCAAAATCTCGTAATTCAACACCCTTCCCGACACCTGTCTGGGCATCGTAGTACGGAACCAACACCGCTGGAAATGGTCCATCACCATCTGGGATCAACATGAAAGCATCGACCATTTCACCCCCAATGCCGATCTTGATCTTTAATTGTCGTTGGGTAATGTTTTCACGGCGTGTAACGACGACCTGTTCGAATTCAGGTTGGGCGAATAGTTCAGGCCATGGGCCCATGATTTTATGCCAGTCATCAACAATTTCTGAGCGTCGTTGCTGCCACTCCGCTGGCGTCTTGACGGTGGATCCATCTTTCCGCACCAGTGGGGAACGATAGTCTCCCAGCTGCGATTGATATGCAGGTGGACATTGGTAGAAATCTGCTAACTGAGCAGGCGGTGCGATGTGGTTGCTGATCCACACTGCTCTTCGTTGTGTGTCTTTCGCGGCGCGTGCTTTGCGCGCCGAGATGCTTCGGAACTGCCATGGTAGTTCGCTGTTGACTGGAAGTTGGTCAAGCACTTGTTGGAGTTCTGTTCTCCGTTTTTCAGCAGGATTATTTTTTTGCGTACGGGGAATCACTCGTTGTTCCGATGGATCGACGGCCAAATCGAAAAAGTTCCCATCGGAGTAAAGCTTGTAGCGTTGATCGCGTACAACGCGGTCCGTGGCGTATTGCGTGAAGGTCCATGGCCGTGTCCAAGAATCATCATTTTGTTCTCTGAGGATATCAGCAAAGCTTTCACCATCGATCCTGAGAGCGGCCGGAATGGAGGCGTTGGCAAGGTCGGCAAGGGTGGGCAGTATGTCAGCAGCATTTAATAACGCATCGCTTTCAACGGCCTTTGTGATCCAAGCTGGGCAATTCACAATCAATGGCATATTGATGCCACGTTCGGTCAGTGAATAGATGCCCTCATCGGAGATCCTTCCGTTCCTCATTCCACCCAGGCTCTCTGGCATCCCTTGGTCTGAGCCATTATCGGTACCATTGTCAGTGGCGATGAAAATGAGGGTGTTATCGCGCAAGCCCAGTGCAGTGATTGCTTGGGTGAGGCGGCCAATCAGATGGTCCGCATAATGAACCATGCCCGCAAACTTCTCTCTGGCAGATGCGTTCTGGTTAGGTGTATGTGGTGTTGTTGTGACTGGGATGTGTGTAAGGATTGCCGATTGATAAATCAGGAACGGTTCCTCTCTGTGCCGTTTCATGAATTCAATCGAATGATCTGTAAAAACATCAGGTCCAAATCTGCCGTTGGCAGCGATTTTCTGACCGTTGCGTATCACATAGGGATCCCAATAACGCTTCTTGTGCCCCGGCAATCCGGGTTTTGCTTCTGGCCAAATGCAGTGATCTTCGAAACCATGCTCTGCTAAGGCATTCTGCTGGCCCAGAGCGAACAAATCATTGATCTGCCACTTGCCAGAAATGCAAGTTCTGTAGCCTGCATCTTGCAGCAGTTTTGCGAAACAGGTTTCGCGATTCCAATCCAAAAACCCGCCACCGTAAATTGCTGAGTCGTGGTGTGTGTGCCAGCCTGTTCGAAATGGATACCGCCCCGTCAACAGCATGGTTCGAGTCGTGCTGCAGACCGGTGTGACATAGAAATTTCGAAACTTCATCCCCGTTGCGCACAGTTGATCGATGTTGGGGGTTTGATTCTCCTGGCTGCCGTAACTTCTCAACCAGTCTTTTCCCACGTTATCGAGCAGAATGAAAACGAGATTGGGTCGTTGCTGCTTTCGCTCTGATTCTTCAGCCACGACTGGGTAGATGGACAGAAGCGTGATTATGATTATCGCGACAAGTCGATTCATCGGAATGATTTCCATCGAGAGTAGCAGTGGCATTGTCAGGCAGGTCTGGCGTCAACCGGTGCCAGGGTCAGAGATAGCGTATTGTAGATCGAGATCACATCGAATGAGTTCCGGTCCTGTCCACATTCGTGTCAGCGTTCTCACAGGCTGGAAGCCGTAATTTTGCGCTAATGCGATAGCGTTGTGATTGGGGTGAGGGATATCCCAGAACGTAGTGCGGTTTGTCGATCCCAATAAATTATCGATGATGTGTCTCGCCGTCTCCGGACTGGAAGCTATGACGGGACCGACATAGCTAGCCAAGTATCCTTCACGCACCATGCCGCAACCTTCCCGATAGCGTATGACGCGGGAATGATTAGCCAGTCGATTCAACCACTGACCGCGCGAGACACCAAACGCTACTTCGTCGAGATCCAAGTTCCATCCTGTATCTGACTCAGGTACTACCACCGTGCTGCAGTCATCCCCTTCCCGTTGCCAGCGATGGAATGACCATTCGTCACGAAAACCCAATTGGTTATAAACCAATTTTCCAGTAGGCGTAGCATCAAGTTTGATGCAGCTGATTTTTCTTGAATGTAAGTGGTCAAGACAGGTTTTGATCAGTGCTTTTGCAATTCCTTGGCGGCGATATTCCTCGTGGACCAACATCATGCCAATCCATGCCAATTGGGTTCCGTAGCAAGTGGTTGTGACTGTTCCGATGATTTTTTCGTGATCGTTGATTACAAAGCATGCTGTTGGCTCATGCTCGATCAATCGTTCCCAGTCGGGTGCTAGTTGGTTCCAGCCCGAGGTACGACACAATTCAAGCGCTCCGGGGATATCAGTCAATTGGAAAAGCCTGATTTCGTGATTCACGTGATTTTTCAGTTGAATGATGTTCGGCTTGGATGTGTCTGCAGACAAGGCGATTGATCAACTGTCCAGTTGTTCATCCGACGTGCATCCGCATTGCAGGGTCGTAGTTCAGTCCCGAATGGATCAACGTTGCATCATTTCGGAGGTAGTGAAAGGCAACTGCACGGCGCGAGTTCTTGCTCAGGTTCGCCGCTGAAAAATGTGGAGTGTTACCGTGATGGAAAGAAACACCACCGCTGGCAATCGGGGCTGGTACCAATTGTTCCTGATCAAAGTGTTCAGGAGCAATTTGTAGATTGTAAGGTTCGTCATCAGGGGCAAAGTGCGGCAGTACTTCGGTTTGGTGGTAATCGCAGTAGTGAAGGCAACCATTGGTCAGTGTTGCATCATCCAAAGCCACCCAAACTGTCAATGTGGCGTCAAGGTTGTCAGGGCCGAAATAGAAATTGTCCTGATGGATTGGTTTTGGGGTTCCCGCTTCTGGGGGCTTCATGAATACCTGGCTAAAAAACACGTGGCAGTCGGGACCTAGCAGTTGGTGAATCATGGGGATCAAGCACGCATGGGTAGCAAGTTTACGAAATGACTCACGATGGAACACAGGATGATCCAGCTTTCGCAGCAACTTTGTCGTTTGCGTGCTGTGTTCAAGAAACCAGTCTCGGTCCTCCGAGCGAAGTGCGGTGAGAAATTCACTGCTCCAGATTGTTAAGTCATCGAGCACGGACTGAATGGTCACTGCATCAAAGAGATGGGCAACCGTCACGTGTCCTGTTCGCTGAAATTCCTGTAACTGACTCTCAGTGAAGGAGTTCGCGCACATCGATTTGTCCTCTTTGCAAAGGGGTTGCCAATCAGGATTGGCAGCCCGCTCGTTACTGCTGGTAATCAAGTTGTTTGAACGGTCTGAACACTGCACTCGGTCGAAACACCGCATGCCTGACACTTGGCATCAATCTTTCGCCGGTGTTGCTGGGGCGGGGTCCGTTGTGTCCTTTGACTGCTGTTCCGTGTTCTTGTTGATGTAATTCCTGATCTTGGTGGGTACTGTATTGATCGCAGTGTTTGCAGCGATAGCAATCAAAACGACAAGCCCCACCGTTGCGAAGGTGATGGTTGCCGGACGTGCCGCATGGGAACCCATGATGTCTTTACTGCTTGCAAGCCAAAGCAGAACTCCAGCAATCAATGGCGCACCAACAACGGTCACTGCCTGAGCGGCAATGATTGTCGGGGCGATATCCAAGTCGAGTATTAATGCAGCCAATGCGACGACCATCCCTGTCAGTAATGCTACCGTGGTCATGATTTTTGGAGCACGATCGTGAGGGTCGCTACTATAACCGAGGCAATCTGACACGATGAAACCTCCAATCATTGAGTTGACTAAAAATGATGAGAAGGCTGCAGAGAACAAACCCAGACTGAAAATGTATTTTCCGAGTGTGCCAAACGTCGGCTCCAGTTCATCAGCCACTTGAATCGGGTTGGCTAGTTCGATGTAAGAACCATCGTACAGTCCTGCAGCGGCCGTCGACACAAGCATGACAGTGATCAAGGTCATGATGACTGCGCCAACACGGGCATCCACGATTCCACTTTCAACCTGTTTCTCATCCCAGCCTTTTTGGCGGACCAGATAGGATTGGTAGAAAGCGGCAGTGATGACGAAAGTTGTTCCGATCAACCCCAGCAGTGAAATGAGGCCATCGAGCCCCTCTGTTTTTGTCGTTGCGGAATCAGTCGATTGAGCGAATGGAATGAAACCCATCAGCAGATCGGCCAAATTAGGGCGAAGCACGATTAGATTGATCGCAAAGCTGATCAACATCATTGCAACAAGGAACATCATGAGACGTTCCAAGATGCGATAAAGGTTCTTAAAAGCAAAAAGAAACGTGATGGCCATCAGGTTAAAAGCGATAACCAAGCAAGGTACCAAGGTTTTAGATTCGGTGAAGACATCAATCGCAGCCGCGACTCCCAGATTATTGCCTGACTGAAAAGCAGCTGAAATGAAGAACACACAGCAACCAACCAAGATGCCAAACCGTGGACCTGCTTTCTTTCGGATTAGGTTTCCGGGCGAGGTCTTCGCCACTGCCCCAAGCTTTGCTCCAAGCGTCATGAAAACCAGCATGAACGCCACGGAAGCAAGGACGATCCATAGCTTGGAATAGCCCTCGTTTGCTCCGACTTTAGAACTGGTGAGGATGCTGCCGGGGCCGATGACAACACAGGCAGTGATCAATCCTGGTCCGATGCGTTGGTACCAAGGACGGTTTGAATTAGGCGAATCAGACATGGAATCGGTGGGCTAAAAGGTGAGGGTGACAACGATAGTGTGGACGACCCAGCACAGCGTTGCAACGCTGACAGTAATCTAAAGATCCCAATGGCGGAAATACTGCAGGTCAATCTGTTGTGATACCCCCAACGGCGCAGCGTTCACGCTGTTGAGTTGCAGTTGACCACGGCGGGGTTGCAGTGCCAACAAACCAGAAGCCTCACGCTGGTAGAGATCAGGATGGTCCCTTGCCGTCTGGTTCTGAATCGGTGCAGGAAACATGCTCAAGCCGGCAAAGTAATGGTGGCCGTTTCGTTCGACATGTGGGATTCCCAACGCAGCGACGACGGCCAAGTCCTGCAAAAGGGCGACGGGCCCGATGTTCCCTAAGTCCTCAGCAGACAGGATGAGTCGCCGATTGACCGATTGCTCTTTTTTAATCGTTCCCAGGGCAGCGATGCTCTTGATGATTCCTTTGCAGTTTTTGTGACTCGTCCCCGAATAACCAAGCCTCAGCGCGGTTGGCAGCGAATCAATCTCAGCATCAGATTCATCGATGATGACAGGGGGAGCATCCTGCCAATCCGACAACGTCTCCTTCACCTCTGGCAGCAACGCAGAATCGCGGTGGACAGGTTGTTCAACGAATAACAGTGAACGCTGCACCATCCGTCGAATCGATGCATCACCATTCAGTTCCTGCCAATGGTCCTGAAACCTCGCCATGGTTGCGTATTGCTCGTTGCCATCCAGTGTGAATCGCATCGATTCACCGACTCGTTCATTCAGCAGTTTGGACAGCACTCGCATGCGAGGCAGGTCAGAATCCAGATTCCCAGAAAGCTTGATCTTGAAATAGCGAAGACCATAACGCTCAATGTTGCTCGTCAGGCAGTGCGGTAGGTTGTCTGCCAGTTTCTCACCAACTGCTATGTCTGACTCAGTCAAGGGATCACCAAGACCAATGGTGTGTCGGAGCTGCACATGGCTGCGTGGTTGCGGCGGCAAAATGTCCGATGGTTTTATGCCGGTCAAGTGGCTGCGAATCGCCGATAATTCAATACCTAATCGATTTTGAAACAGAACGGTGAAAAGCGATGATTTTTGTTGTCGGCACTTGGCATCCAGTGCAGCACGTTCCATCAGGCTGACGCCGAGATTGGCTAACAGCGGTGGCTGACCATTTTCAGCTGCCCAAACGGTTTGTTGCTCAGAGAGGTTCATCCACCACGAAAAAAAATCGCGGTGTGTATTTCCCGTCATTGCAAAGTGTGCAGCCTGTTTAATGACGGTCAGCATCTCAGGTAAATCATCGGTCTTGAAGTCCGTTTCAGGATTCTTGGTGAACCACTTTGGTGGTAAACCTTCTGAAGATGTGCCCTGCCACATTTGATTATCAATTTCTACATGCATTCGCACAAATAGATGTGGAACTTCACACATGCTTGCGATACCGTACCGAAACGGAAATCGTGTCTTCATGTCGAGGCGGTGAAAATCAATTTGATGGACTTGCATGTTCATCGATTGAGGTCAACTTTTCTCTAGGTGGCAGGCGAGCAATGAAGAATGAACTGTTTGGTGGCCCAGTTTTCATGTGGTCTTTGAGGTGGTTCTTTCGACGTTGGGAGGTGGTGCAGAAGAGCGTGTCCCTCAAATTTTGAGCCGAGAAATTTGTAACTGTGTGCCAGAGTCGCAATGAGGACAATTTAAATGAATAAGCAACCTGATAAATCTGTCATACGACTTGATGACTTTATCAAACGAAGCGGTATGGTTGGGACGGGTGGCGAAGCAAAAATGTACATTCAGGCTGGTGATGTGACGGTTAATGGCAGTGTTGAGACACGGCGACGCAAACAATTGGCTCTGGGAGACAAAATTGGTCTGTTGGGTGAAGTTCTGACGGTCACGCCATTCGAGGATTAAAATTTTCCGGTTTTACCGAATGGATGGAATCTGTGAGCGATTGAGCAGTCAGTGTGGTGCAGTGTCCGATACCAACACTTGGTGGGCGTTGCATTGATGCGTCGCCGCTAAATCATTCCATAACATCGCAGACTGCAATGTCTGCCCGCGAGCGAGGCGGAAGGAACTGCCTGTCATGAAACTCAACAACACGTTGACCCGCGCGGTCATTGCAGTGGTCGCTCTGGTAACGACCGGCACATCCGTCTCCGCTGATTGGAATCAGTTCTGGCACAATCTGCACGTCGGTTACCATCGTAACAACGCATGGCCTGCCCCATTCAATGAGGCTGACGCAATGAATGTGGTTGCGCCATTCGAGATGATGAAGGCCAATGGTTGGAGAATGCACAACACGATTGGCCATGAGTTGTTCCGACCAGACGATGGCGCCTTGATGGCATCGGGGAACAAACGTGTCTATTGGATCGCCACACAAGCGCCTCAAGCACGACGGACGGTATTCGTGCTGCGTGGAGGCAGTGAACGCGAGACAGCGTCTCGAGTTGCTGCTGTGCGTGACACGATCAGCAGGATTGATGTACAGGGACCCGTGCCTGACGTACAGATTACCGAAGTCGAGCCGCATCACTCGCCAGGAGCTTGGGCTACAAAGATCAACCGTGATTGGCTGCAAAATCTCGCCGCACCTCGATTGCCCACCAGCAGTGCCGGTGGCACACCGGGTATTACTAATTAGTGAGACCGAAATGAAAGGGCTGGCTGCCAGCTCTGGCCATCCCTCAGGGCGATCGTGAAACTCAAAATAAGGATGGTTCCTCTCGGGGAATCATCCTTTTTTGTTTCTTCGGCCACTTTTGATGATTGGCGTTAAAGTTTGCCGGTCAGGACGGTCGATCCGCATTTAACAGTAGAGAGGTATCAGACCATCAATCCATTTTCACTGTTGCAGCACATCGGTGTGATGCCGGGGAGAAAGAAACTAGCCGTGAATTCAGTGCCAAAACTTCGACAAGTTCTCTTCACAAGCCTTGTTGTTGGAACAACGGTCACCATGACCGGATGCACCAGCGGCGGCTTTTCCCTCTCCTCGATAAATCCTTTCTCAAAACAGGAACCGGTGGTTGATCAGACTCCGGGTATCAGTGAAGCGATCGCTGCTTCTGCTGAAGGAACCAAGAGTCAGCTTGCATCGTTTGGTGGCAATGCCAAGAAAGCATTTTCCAAAACGACGAACGCTGTCACGGGTGCCTTCCGCTTCGGCGAAGAAAAGACGGTCGAGGAAGAGGTAAACAGTGACCCACTTAGCCTTGCTAACACGCCAGCAAGCGTTGGGCCAGAAGTTTATGTAGCGAATGGTCGGCTTTGGGAATCCACCGGTGATAATACCAAGGCCATGGAAAGCTATGGCAAAGCTCTGCAAAGCGCGCCAGGCAATCCCGACGCCCTTGCAAGCATTGCTCGATTGCACTTGCGACAAGGCAATCAACAACAGGCAGTTCAGTATTTTCAACAAGCCATCGCTGGAGCTCCTGAAGACGCACTTCTGTACAACGAGTTGGGCTTGGCACTGAACACTGCTGGGGACTATCCGCAATCAGTTGCTGCTCTTGAAAAATCATTGGAATTGGCACCAGGGACTTCTAAGTATGCGAACAGTCTCGCCAGTGTCCGGTTCGGTGGTGGTGAGGCAATGGCCGCCTATCAGGTGCTGCTTGCTAACAATAAGCCCGCAATCGCGAACTACAACATGGCTTACTTGCTTTACAGCAACGGCCAAGTGACGGGTGCTCGTGGCTACTTGAATCAGGCTTTGCAATCACAGCAAGAGGGAGTTGCTGATCCTGCCGTGAAGTTGGCGGTGGATCGTTCTCGTAGTCTGCTAACGCAAATTGATGCCCAGCTTGGTCCAGGTGCTCAGCCTGCTCCTCAAGCAACGATTGCCCAAGCATCCACTGAAGTCGCGGAACCCGTGGCAGTCGTGAATCCAAATCCAGTGACGTCCACTGTAAACCTTGGAACTGGCGTTCCGGCAAATGCAGCACCAGCCCAAGCCGGTGGACTTGCATTGCCTGAGCTTCCCCCACTGCCGGCAGCGACCAAGTAGTCGGTTGGTTCCGGAAATCACGAATGACAACGCGTTTGCTTCGGCAAATGCGTTTTCTGTTTTGGAGCTAGATGCTCACTCGGTGGTAGATTCGTTTTCCCGCGAGTCATTCGGGAAAGGCAGCGGTTGGCTGTGCAGCTCGGCAAGTGCGTTTGATGCTGCTCTTTGTTCAGCATCTTTTTTATTGCTGCCCCAAGCGGCTGTGAACTCACGATCAGCGATGACAGCCGAGATCAGGAACGACTTTCGATGATCTGGGCCCGATTCACGCACCAGTCGATAGATCGGTGTATTGGATAGTTCGCGCTGCGCGTACTGTTGCAGTGATGATTTGTAGTTGCTTGCACCCTGATTTTCGACGGCAGTGTGAACTTCATCGGCCAACCATTCTTTGAGTCGCGTCTTGACAATTTCACTGCCACCATCCAAGTACAGGGCTGCGATGACTGATTCAAACACGTCACTGACCAACGACCTTGGAAAACTGCGATTGCGAGTGACGCCTCGGCCAACGATCAGGCATCGGTCGAGCCCCAGTGCACAGGCAGCTTTACCGCAGGAGCGGCGACTGACAACAGCGGACTTGATCTTGGTCAAATCTCCTTCGTTGTACTCCGGATAATCTTCGTACAGCCATTGGCAAACCGTCAATCCGAGGACTGCATCGCCCAGAAATTCGAGTCTCTCGTTGCTTGCAAGGCGATGAGATGCTCCTGAAGCGTGTGTCAGAGCCGACAAAAGAAGAGATTCATCTTGGAAACGATAGCCGATGATTTCTTGGCATCGCTCAAGTTTTGAACCTTGATCGGTGCCATCAATATCGCCAGTTCCGTCCACAAGGTGGATATCAATGGCGGCATCGGGTGCAGGGGGATCCGGCAGATTCACGGTGTGACTAGGGGCAGCAAACAACCAAACCCGTTTGTAGGAAAAACTGGAACCAAACTACGAGTAGTGGTTCCGGTTCGTCTTTCCGGGGAGTGGCACTGGCAGGGTATTGATGTCACACACCGGCGATCGGGTTGGTTGCCATGAGCGAAGGACAATGGCTTGCCTGCCCATCAACTTGGTCGCAACTCGAACGCCGGTGAACGACTGCCAGATAGTCTACCGCTGTCTGCGTCAGTTGAATAGGTTTCAAAGCATTGACTTTTCACGCCTTGGCATTTTGACGGTCGATCTGCGAGTCACGGTGCAATGAGGATCAGAGTCGATTTCATGCTGGTAACACATTCGGATGTAACGGTGATCCCAAACTGAACCCCCGTTGAGCCAAAACGCGGGGTCACATTGATTGCCAGTGCGTTTTCAGTGAATTTTGGTTTCATTTAATTGTGTTCACTGGCCATCAAGTCCTACGGAGTGATCACTTCCAGTGCTGGATTTTGTTGCTTTTGGCCCGTCTCATCTTGTTTTCCAGCTTCGACAAAACGATCTGCATCTTCAATCACCAGATAGTGCCCGTGGTCAGCAGTCACAATCACGGCGGTGTATGGCCAGGCATCGTTTTCGTCGACCCAATCCATCACGACTCGAAAAGCTTCATCTCCGCTAAGCACGGAGCCAATTGCGTTATCGACGTTGTTGGCGTGATTTGCCCAATCAACATCTCCAGCCTCGACGAGCAACCAGAAGCCGTCGACTGCCTGTTCCAGGACCAGCAGAGCTGCTCGCGTCATTTCTGCGAGAGTTGGATTTTCTGCAATGTCGGCGGGTGTGTATTCTTCCTTCGCGTCCTTGTTGTCGATCGTGGGATTGTATTTTCCGTCTGCAGTTTGGTAAGGCAGGTGGCCGCCTTGGGTTCCGAAGAATCCGAGCAGTCTCTGATCTTCGTCAATGGCTTTCATGGCAGATGCCATCAGAAGCGGCTTTCCAGCCTTTCCTGGGGTACGTTGTGCGATGACATATTTGCCACCATTTTGAATGTCGACGCGTCGGATATCTTCTTCATGCAAATACGGATTGCCCGGTATGAAATTATCACCTTGAGCTGTATCCGCATCCTTTTTTTCACCCCATCCTCCGCCCAGCAGAACATCCACTCCTCGCAGTGGTGTGTTCCGATGTGCAGATGACGGCAGGCCAATCAGATCACGGCCAATATCCTGATAGTCTTTTCGTGTCACGTTATTGGCGTAGGCACAAGCAGGTGTTGCGTGTGTGACTGGCACGCTCGTCACCACACCCACCTTGAATCCGTCTTCAGCTTGAAGTGAACGTCCAATCGGTATGACGTGGCTACCATCTACCAGAACGTTGATGGCAGCATTGTAAGTTTTGTAACCGGACATCATGCTGGTGCCAGACGCCGCAGAGTCAGTCACTGTATGCGGCTGCTCACGATCTTCGCCTAACAGGTATTTCCGTTTGCTTTGTTCTAGCCAAGGTGCTTCTCCACCACGGCTCGGATCGTATCCGCCAGTGGGATCTCCAGCCCCATCCAACACCGTTTGAGCGTTCGTGTCGAATTTCAGGATGGCTGATTTTGGACTAGTGCAAATCAACCCATAATCTGTCTCCACTCGCCGGTCGTCTTGGAAACTAAGACCTGTTCCTCGACCACTTTCATAACGGTGCTGTTTGTAAAGACTTGCAGTTCGGGTTGTTTGCCAATCCATTCCATCAAACACCATTAGAATAATGTTGGTGTATCCGGCAGCGATGGCTGCCTGTTGGAGCCGGTAGATATCTGTTTGGTCAAAATAAAGAGCTGATGGATTAAGTGTGCCTTTGGGTACTTTGCCGTAAATTTTCTTTAGACGTTCCGGGTCACTGTACGCGCTACCTTCGGCGCGTAGTTTGTCCAGCATGATTCCAAACGTATAAACAGGTATCAGTCGATTGCTGTGCTGATCCCACGTCATGTATTTGTTCGGTTGGTTGCCCCAATGGCCCCACGAAGCCGTTTGTTTTTCGGTCGCAACCCGTTGCATTCGACGCATCGGATCAGCAGCATCGTCTCGATCGTGATCGATTGCGATCTTGACGGCCGGTTCTACGGGATCGCTTTTAACTACCGGCTTGCTTGCTGGCGTTTGCAGTGTTTCCAGAGGTTTTTGATCATCTTCTACGCTGAAAGCAGATTTGATCGTTAACGTTGAGAACAAAAGAATGGCGAAGAATCTGAGCATTGACGGCAATTCTCTTTGCGAGACAGACAACGGAGTTGGATTCATGGGGAAGGTTACGGTTCCGACCTTGGGGATGATCCTCATGGAATCGGTGCCCAACAGGATAGTCCAGCTTGGCTAAAAGAAGTGAGGCATCCGTCGTCGATTGGCGAACTTTCCATGGTGCGCTTGTGATGTCGGGTCGGGGCTGGTCGGACTGAGCAAAGAAACCGAGACGAATAGTCACAGGAATGGCGTGATTTATGCGTGCGCGACCGGCGGACATCGTCGTTGATCAGAACCGCTGCTGTCGATCTACGCTGCTTAGATTGGTTCGAAAATCCAACCTGAGTCGGATTCCACCTTCGATCTTGGTTGGCCAGTAGATCGTGTGGCACTCACCGCTGGCGTCGTTTTTTCTCTACGGTGACCTCGCCAGCTGCCACAAGATATTCTTTGCGATCTTGCCCTTGTCCTTTTGCGCACCTGATGTAGAGACGGTCATCGACTGCGACTGGGCTGGCGAAGATCGAATCACCCGTTTGGTTTTGTGCGAGCAAGTCAAAACGATCGGGGATCGCGGAGATGACATAGATGGTGCCATTCTGAGCTGCGATGTAGATACGCTGATCCACAAGCAGGGGTGAGGCACTGATGCGGCCGGCGAAAAGTCGCTTCTTCCACATTTCGACTCCATCTTGAGTGCGCCAGCAATAAGCCACACCATTGTCAGCGATCGCGAAGGCATAGTTCCTGATAGTCAGAAGTGACTGTTCATAGCACATCACAGGATTCTGCCAAAGCAACTTTTGAGAGCCATCCCCACTGACACACCAAGTGCCGGCGACGGGATTACCGCCACTGAAAAGTACTCGTCGACCGTCCCATGCCACAGTACCGCACATGGCTTCGGTGCCTGCGTCAAGCGACCAGCGTGTTTGGCCCGTTTGTGGGTCGTAGGAAATGATTTTGTCGGCACCCGCAAGTAAAAGTTGTCTTTGACCTGTGATCGTTGCGATGATAGGTGATGAAAAATTCAGGTTTTCAGGCCGTGATTGCATCCATACCTGTTTTCCTGTTCGGCGACTGAACGCGTAGATGCCACTTGCAGCTCCATCGTATTCAGCGGCGACAATCACAAGGTCATCCTCGATCAGGGGGCTCGCACCGTAGCCAAACTGGAAAGCACTGGGTTTGAAGTCGCAGACACGAGTGCTCCAGATTTTCTGGCCACTCGTTGTGACTGCCGTCAACCAGATCGCATCATCGGTGTGAAAGACGACGAAGAGATTTTCTCCATCAAACACGGGTGTCGGTGACGCGTAGGAATTGTTGGGGTGGATGCGTCTTGGCAACGTGCCTCGGTGCAGTACCCACTGGTCCATCATTCGCCCGCTTTGACGGTCAAATTTCAGTAGTGATTGGGTTTGTTTATCTGTTTCTGCTGTGGTGAGAAAAATGGAATCTTTGACCACAACTGGCGATGAATGCCCGCGTCCAGGAATAGCTGTTTTCCAGACGATATTGGTCCCGGACTCGATATCCCAGCGTAGCGGAACGTCAGTGTCAGCCGAGGCATGGTTGTTTCCTTCTGGACCACGCCAACCAGGCCAGTCTTCGGCCTGACTGACCGTGGTGATCAGCAGCAGGGTTGCACAGCTCGGGATGGTGAATAATGAGCGGGAAGTTTCTAATTTCATAGCAGCACTCATGAGAAGGGATTTGTTCCAACGCCATCTTTCTTAGCGGCACAGGATCGACGATCATAGCCCCTGTAAATCAAAGTACTTGTTCGAGACCAAAAACTGGAGAATCGGCATGCGGGCTGGAATTGTCGGCGTTGGCTTCATGAGCTGGATTCATTACCTCGCGTATCAGCGAAGCGAAATTGCCGAGATGGCAGCATTTTCAAGCCGGGATCCGGGCAAAAGGTCGGGAGACTGGCGCGGTGTGAAGGGCAATTTTGGCCCACCTGGTGAACAAATCGATATTTCAGGAATGAATGTCTATGAATCCCTTGAGTCCATGCTGGAAGACGAAACGATCGATCTGATCGACATCTGCCTGCCTCCCAAGTTGCATCCCGAAGCCATTGAGAAATGTTTAGCTGCTGGTAAACGTGTGCTCTGCGAAAAGCCTCTCGCTCTTGATGCCAAGACTGCGGAAGCACTCGCCAAATCAGCCGGACCCGGGCAATTGATGGTTGCCCACATTCTTCCGTTGATGCCCGAGTTCAAGTTGTTGGTCGACGCTGCTCAGGACGGACGGTGGGGCAAGCCTGTGGCAGGTCGATTCATGCGGACGATTGGACCACCAGATTGGATTCCAGATTTTTACGATCCATCCAGTGTTGGTGGACCATTGGTGGATTTGCATGTGCATGATGCTCACTTGATTCGGTTGTTATTTGGCATGCCCTCAGCAGCGCATAGTGTTAGCCGTAAAAAAGATGGTGTGCCAATGTTCTATGAGACCGTCTTCGAATTCGAACAGCCGGATTTAGCCGTCGCTTGTGGTGGTGGGGTAATAGATTCACCAGCAAGAAGTTTTACTCATGGCTATGAAGTCAGTTTTGAGAATGCAACTGTGCGTTTTGAGTTCGCAGCCTACAGCGATGGATCAACCACCCTGTTGCCAGTGACAGTCATGAAACGTGATGGCAGTCTCGAGCGACCGGAGCTGGGGGATGGAGATCCCGTTAACTCTTTTGTGGCTGAAATTGATGCGGCGGCGAGGTGCGTTGATCATGGGGAAGTGTCCCCCATTCTTGATGCACAAACTGCGGTTGATGCATTGAAAATCTGCGAAATGCAAATGTGATTTTGATCGAGGCATACAGCCGGCAGAATATCGGAGTTTTTACCAGCGAAAGATCTTGTCGAGCCCTTTGTTCAATTGTTGCTGTAAATAGTTTTCAGCCGTACTTTGAACAGCCTGAGTTCCAAGTTGCGTAGCAATTTGACGGAAGCTGCTTGAGTCAAGGCTCGGGCGCGAGATCGTACCATCGATGGGCAGCGTCACCACCTGACCGGCCAGTTGCTGGAGATCCCGCCCTAGCCAACGCGTATCCAATGGTATTTGCGCAATCATATTCAAGCTGCCATCAAATGCGACACGACCACTGGTGATGACCTGCGCTCGGTCAAGCTGCAGGTAGAGTCGCTGATGGCTAACGAGGCCTTGGCGGACAGAAAAGTCGACCGTTTGAGGCGGCAGGGAGACAAGATTGGTGATCTTCGGTTGGGGGCTTGGTTGAGGCCCGGGTTGCGGTCCAATGGGTGGGCTAAGGCCATCGGTGAGTGAGGTCAGACTACCGATGCCCTGGATGATCTGTGATGCCAGCGGGCCAGCAGTCATTTCCGCCTGACTGATGTTGATCCTGCCGAGGACCTGACTTTGCTGAGGCTGATCAAACACAATCGTCGCTTCATCAATCTGCGCCCCCAAAGTACCTTGAATCCTCGTAGCATTCGCAACCAGAGGAGCAACATATTTCAGCCATCGGTCTGTCATCTCAGGCGTCAACTGAATCGCGTTGGCGCTAGCTCCGGGTTCCAGATGCATCCAGACGGGGCCGGGGCGATAATGTAATTGACCAGCGAACGCCAAGTTGCCGCGATTGATAGGAATGTGTGCTTGTTCCACTTTGAGGCTTGTCTCTGTCAGGATGACCGGTACCAAAGCTTGGCCGATATTCATGCCCGCAACGTGGCCAGTTTCCCAACCTAGGTCAGTGGCCAGAGCGAATTTCACACTGTCACCATCGTTGATTGCAGCTTGCAGGCTTAGGTCTGCCTCATGAATGCCTGTGGCTCGGATGTCGATATCTGCCACCTTCGAAAAACGTTGGGCGACCTCATTCATTTTCAGTCGTGAAGCTCCCGTCAACTGCAGTTCGCTAGAACGAGTGGTCCAGCGCGCAGCACCGGACAGGTTGGCTGCAAACCAGTCTCCAGCGATTTGCACCTGTTCAGCGGTGATGGTGTCTGAATCAGGCTGATACCGCAGAACAACTTCCAGTGTCAGATTGGGTTCGGACCAGACTACGGTTGCTTCTGGTTGTTGCTGGGCATCTTGCTGACGCCATGGTCCCACCGTGCCCGCTGAGGCGTGTTGTGTTGCCGGTTGAAGGCATGCAATGTCTTGTCCAATGGAACTTAATTCAATGATCAGGTCGTTTTCGATTGACCGGAATGAAATATCTCCCTCACAGTCTCCCAGCACCATCCAAGCGTCAGACGGTGGAATTGCGTTCGGCTGATAAGTAACTGTTTGAATTACATCGTTTGCTGCAATCTGCTGCCCAAGACTGCCCTGCATGCGATCAAGATTTGCGCGGTACTTGAGTTCCATGTCGATTTCATCAGTACTCACGGTACCTTGACCAGCGAGCGAGAAAGCGTCACTTGCGATCGTGATGGATCGTGCACTCAGAGCATTGGCAGGCCAGTTGTAGTTGCCATCAAATTGGATCTTCACCAACGGTTGTTGGAATCGCCGCTGTTTGTAGTTGAAGCTGGGTCCGGTAAGCTCCATGGCACCACTGGTTACGGTTGTCTGATTCAGACTAATGAGCGTTTTGGCCTCAGTTGAAAAATTTCCTGTGAGCTGGTTGATGTCCTCAGGAATCCACGGGTCCAGGATTCCCTCCATTGTGTCCAAACGTCCCTCCGCCTTCAGGGTGAATGGCAGTAGGGAATCTTGCGAAAGGTGGTTGATGGGTTCCGCGAGAGTTGCGTTGAGATCCAAGCCTTGACTGTTGATGATCAAGTTCGTTCGGGTTAGTGCCCGAAGCGTGTTGTTTTGCCATCGCCCCTCGGCTTCAACTGATGCCCGCATTGCGTTTCGCTGAATCTTGCGACCACCAGGTAGCTGGACGAGCAGGTTCGTTGTTTGACCGTTGCCCGTCAAACGCCAAATGTCCTGATCACCACTTGTCCATTGGATTTTGCCGCGGGCATTGCCAGTGAATTGGGTTTCAGTCATGTCGAAGATTGGCAACAGCATGTTGGTCAATTGACCAAAATCGATATTGAAGTCAGCGCTGCCTGATTCAAGATTGCCACTTCCAATGGCTGTACCGAAGGCGCTTCGCCACTCGAATTGTTCGGCCATGAGTTGACCATCATTGCTAGAGACGGTCGCTATCAGGGTGATTGGATCGATCGCAAATTCTCTGCTGCGGGACACTGCCCTGAACGCATCACAATTGATGTGCAGTTTTTTTTGTTGTTGGCTGCCATTGGGGATCGATGCCAAATGAGCAATAGCTCGCCCTGATTCGAGGGTCACACCCGAACGTAATGGAAGCAGTCCGGGTAATGCCTGTTCCAGCGCTGCAATGTCAATCTCTGCCGATGCATTGCCATCAATGGCCTCGAGCCATTGAAGTGGATTGTCTTTGCGACCAGTCAAGGAAAAGCTGCGAGAGAAGGCGCCATCGATTGTCGCGGAGGCAAAGTCGGTATGTGCACTGAGAGCTTCGCCAACAAGTCTTTCACCCTCAAGCGTTAGCTTGCCATTGAGTCTGGCACGCTCATTCGTCCAGACGCGTGTGTCATCTCCTGATGCAGTGAGATTGCGAATCTCGAAATTTTGCAAGGTGGCAGTGACAGATCCGTTTGAGTTGCCAGCGGCACTAATTGTCCCTGTTGCATCTCCATGTATATTGGTCGGAACACCCATCGCCCTCTCAGGGAATCGAGTCAGTAGCACTTCGGCAATCGAGATTGGCAATGACTCGCAACTGAGATTCAGTGACCACTGATGCTCAGTTTTATCATTCGGGGTTTCCGTCAACCTGAGTGAGCTCTGTAGTGATCCATGATTTCCGTCAGGTTCGCTCAAGACTCCAGCTACCGAAAGTTCTGCCGATGCCGGGGTCATAGACACGCTCGCATTGGCTTGCGTCAATGTCCAACGTTGACCCGTCACCAATTCGGTCAACGCAATGGTAACGTCATGCAGTTGCACATCCGCCAGAGTTGCAGAACCTTGCGAGTCGGAATGTAGGAGTGCCTCGAAGTCATCTTCGAGGCTGCTTTTTCCGTCATTCATGGAAAAGGCAACAGCTACGCCGCGTAGATTGATCTGCCCCAAGTCGTCCGGGAGGGCTATAAGATCGTCGACCATAAGATTGAGGTCCAATTGCTCGATTGCAATTTGACTGCCAGCTTTGCCGTTGATTTTCAAATCTGTGATGCGAAGCGGAGTCAGCCAACCGATTCTTACCGAACCAACATCAGCTTGCAGTCCTCGGGCGGTCAGATAGTCGATTAAGTAGGAACGTCCAATCGAGGAGTGACTGACCATGCTGGGAGTCAGAAACAGCAGAAGAATCACACACGCAAGACCAGCAAGTACCATCAGTCGGTGACGTTGGGATCGTCCACTGCGTCGTTGATCGGTTTGTTGTCGTTGTGAACGTTCGTCCTGCTCCAAAATGAACTCGTCAGTTGTCACGGTCATATCCTCGCCGCACCGGATTCGAAAATCATCACCACCGAGCGAGTCTAGCGATATTGCCGCGTTCAGCGCAAGGTTGATTTGCCGATTCTGCGACGGTCATGCTCAGAAGTATCACTCAGGCCAGTTGCCAGCTGTGGTGCGTTGGGTACTGGAAGACTCAGCAGGGTTTTCGCAGTCTTTTGCTGAATAAAACACCTGGTCGATGCCGGCGGAAATGACTTTTGCTATCTAGAGCTGCGGAATTCCTAACCTTCAGATCCGTCATGTTTCATGGTGTATTCCCTTCGGTGAGGCTGCTGACTTGCCAGTAAATCTGTTTTTCAGCGGTTTCCCGTTCGAACTTACAGTCGTCGATCTGCCTGTCATGGGATTTTGGTCATCCTGCTTGGATTCCGCGATACTGCTATGAGGCAGGCGATCAACATAATATTCGCACGTCCTCTTATCCTCCTGACCATCATGAAACCAGTTCCCGTTGCTTGTGTTTGCTATTTCCTGGTGGTCATTGGGTGTTGGCGTTGATTACCGTGAAAATTCGATTTCGGTGTTGACCGATTGCCGGAATCGATGTTTTGTCGGCTCGGTCAGGCGTTGTCACGTGTGTTACACCAAACTCTTGTAGTGATTGAGGTTTCGTGGCACCCGAGGATGTACGCTGTTTCCTGACGCTTGTTTCACGTTTTTTGCTTGAGGGTATCGATGAGAGTCTTCGTGACCGGGGGAACCGGGTTACTTGGAAATGCAGTCCTACGAGAGTTGAACGCAGCAGGCCATGATTCTGTGGCCTTGGTCCGTTCATCCCACGATTCAGTGGTGTTCGAGGGAGTTGATACAGAGTTTGTTTCAGGTGATTTGCTTGACCGGGACCTGATCACAAAGGTGGTTCAAGATTGCGACGCCGTGATACATGCAGCAGGTTTGATTCATCTCGGCTGGAAGCGGCTGCGGGAGTCGATGAGGGTCAACGGTGAGGGCACTCAGATCATGGTCGATGCCTGCCTGCAGCACGGCTGCAAACTTATCCATGTTGGAACGGTCAATACCCTCGCAGTTGGAACGCAAGAGCAGCCTGCGGATGAGTCAACGCCATATGACAATGCAGGGGGGCAGATCCCGTGCAGTTATGTACTGAGCAAAAAGGCTGGCGTTGAAGCTGTCAAAAAAGGCGTCGAGCAAGGATTGCAAGCAGTAATTCTCGCTCCTGGTTTCATGTTGGGGCCATGGGATTGGAAGCCCAGTAGTGGTCGAATGATGCTCGCGTTGAGCAAGGGATGGAAAGTAATTGCTCCCAGTGGGGGATGCAGTGTGTGCGACGTACGGGATGTCGCTGCGGCGACTATCACGGCAGTTGATAAGGATCTGTCGAGTGGTCGCGAGTTTATCCTCGCTGGCGAGAATATGACCTACAAACAACTATGGGCAGACATGGCGGAGAGATTCGGTCAACGGGCGCCCCTGATGAGCGCGGGGCCATTCCAACGCAGGTTCGCAGCAACGTTGGGAGATGTGATTGGCCGCATCTACCGAGAGCCAGACTTCAATAGTGCTGCCGTTAAAATGTCTTCACAGTATCACTGGTACGAGAGTTTGAGAGCCGAGCAAGAACTGGGTTACAAGCCTCGGCATGTTCAGCAAACCCTTGACGATGCGGCAGCATGGGTGCGAGAAAAACATATGTGACGGACACTCGAACCAGATCTGAGGCATGCTCGATACGGCCCGCCTGCCGCGGAGGGAATACTTGGGAAGCAGGGGGTGCTGCGGAGGCTGTGAAGCGTTGATTGGTGTCACATGCTTGGCGAGAGCCAATGAAGGTCGAGAAAATAATGAAATTTAATGGAAGTTTAGCCACCCTTCATGAAGAAAAAATCGCGTCCAAACGGCGGTAACGTTGAGGAATAAGGCCAGAAAGCACCCCGAAGGGGGGGGCGATGGATTTGCTCGGCGGAATTGACAACCAGCACCCCTTGAGACCAATCTGTCACCCCGATTTGGTTCTGCTGTGGCCTGAGCGTTGCTCGCCAAGACCGCACAGAGTGTCGTGACTCAATGAGATCAACCTGCATGGCGACAGCCGCGTTACAAGCGATTCGAGATTCAGCTCCAGCGGTGCTACCCAGCCTGTTGCTCTGTGATTTCGGTGATTTGAAAGGCGAGGTGGCTGAGTTATCTGCCGCGGGCGCGGGTGTTTTGCACCTTGACGTGATGGACGGGAACTTTGTTCCCAACCTGACGTACGGTATGCCAATTGTGGAAGGACTTCGCCGGCATACCAATCTTCCCTTGGATGTTCACCTGATGATCAATGATCCATTGGCGTACGCCAAGCCGATGGTGGATGCCGGTGCAGACATGCTTACCTTCCATGTTGAAGCAGTTCGTGACCCGGTTGAAACTGCCGGTAAGCTCAAGGACTTGGGCGTCGGTGTTGGGATCGCTTTGAATCCCGAGACTCCCTTGGCCTCCTTTGGGGAAGCAATTTCCATGGTCGACATGGCCTTGGTCATGAGTGTCGAAGCAGGTTTTGGGGGGCAGGCATTCAATCCGATTGCTTTGGAAAAATTACGTTCCCTGCGGCAGGACTACCCGGAGTTGTTGCTGGAGATTGATGGGGGAATTGATGCCGATACCATCAGTTTGGCCCGTGCCGCGGGATGCGATTTGTTTGTTGTGGGTTCAGCGATTTTCCGCCATGACAGCTATCTGGCAGCGATTGCCGACTTGAACGCCGGGATTCAGGCGGCCGCCGCCGACAATTCTGCACCAGGCTGGAAACAGGAGGATCACTCGTGATTGTCCGAACACCACAAGCTTCTCGAGTCTTGTTGATAAGGCCTGGCGCAACTGACTTTGATGATCAAGGTCGTATCAAGGGCACTCTGGATATGCCGATGAGCGAGCGAGGCCGGCAACAGGTCAATTCGCTCGCTGAACAACTCTCTGATTTTCCAGTGGCGACCATTTATACCGCCCCCTGTGAATCTGCTCGTGAGACCGCTCAGCAACTCGCTCAGGGGCGGGAAATACGCATCAAGGTCATCGACGCATTCAGAAATGTTGATCATGGCTTGTGGCACGGGAAGCTAATCGAAGAGGTGCGACGGAACCATCCAAAGGTCTATCGGCAGGGTCAGGATTCACCCTCAGATGTTTGTCCTCCGGGTGGTGAGTCAATTCGTGATGCCCGTGATCGTGTTGCCAAAGCGATTCGTAAGGTGCTTCGAAAGAGCGGTACCGAGGCGATTGCCATCGTGATTCCAGATCCAATGGCTTGGGTTGTGCAGAGTTTGATCAGTGGCGAAGCATTATCAGATCTTTGGAAGGCTGAAACCGATGGTGCTAGCTGGGACTTGCTGGAGTCGATCAGTGATAAAGTTGCGGAATCCTGAGCGATCCAGACAGGCGGTTCCCGCTGTTTAGAGCTTCTTTTGTGGGGAAATCCTCCGTGCGTTCACGTTTTTCATCCTTGCAGTGGAAAAAAGACGTGTTTTAGGCGGTGATCGCCGGTTCACCTGCTGAAACAGGCCTGTTTGGGCCGACTTACCGGAAAAGCCCGCATTTCCCGTGCTTTTATCTATTGTTCTATGCCGGCTCTCTGTTTGAGGGCCCCTGAGTCCTCGGATAGAATAAAGTCTGTTCTATCCCGCGTTGTGGGTACATGCTCCAACATGGTTCGTTCACCCTACAGACGATCAAGAAACCACCGCCAAGGAATCTAGCGACGATGACGCGATATTCAATGATCCTGCCCGTAATGCTAATTCTCGCGTCCCTGCTGCCGCTCAGGGCATCAGAGGCCGCCGGACCGGTGGTTCCCACTCAAGTCACGATGATCAACGAGATGATCGAGCAGGGTTGGCGAGATTTCGAAATTCGACCGGCTCCCGAAGTGGATGACTCCACGTGGTGCCGCCGCGTTTTTCTTGACGTGATCGGACGCGTGCCTAGCAAAAGTGAACTGTCCGAGTTTGTCGCCGCCAAAGGCAAGGATAAGCGTGCGGCACTCGTCGATACTCTGCTGCACGATGATGAGTACACCGAAGAGTATGCCAGTCATTGGTCGACTGTTTGGACCAATATTCTCATTGGGCAATCAGGTGGCAACGGACGGGACTCGATGATCAGTCGCGCGGGGATGCAAAAGTATCTGCGTGATTCGTTTGCACGAAACAAACCTTATAATCAAATCGTTTTCGATTTGGTGACAGCGACGGGTTCAACCAAGCCCGGTACAGACAACTTCAACGGAGCAGTCAACTTTCTGATCGACAAGGTGAATGAAGAAAAGGGCGTGCTTGCAACCAGCAGTACCTCCCGGATCTTCCTTGGGCAGCAGGTGCAGTGCACGCAGTGTCACAATCACCCATTTAATCAGTGGAAACAGCAGATGTTCTGGGAGTTCAATTCGTTCTTCCGGCAGACACGTTCGTTGCGACGCTTCGTTGACGGCACGCGTGACATCGATCACGCGGAACTAATCGACGAAGACTTTGCTGGTGAGGCCAACGACCCCGAAGATGCGTTGGTTTTCTACGAGCTTCGAAACGGTCTCACACGTGTTGCTTACCCAGTCTTCACTGACGGAACTCCGATTGGGGTCAGCGGCTTCGTAAGCGATATCAAACGCCGCAGCGAACTTGGGCGGATGATGTTGGCCAGCGAAAACATGGACAAAATGGGTGTCAACCGAATGTGGTCCCTGTTCCTTGGGTTCGGATTCACAAAGCCAGTGGACGATCTGGGACCGCATAATCCTTCGTCACATCCAGAACTACTCACAAAACTGTCTGCTGAGTTTCGCAAGAACAGTTATGACCTCAAGCAATTGATCACCTGGATTACGCTGAGCCGACCTTACAACCTTGCTCCGGTCCTTGGATCGAACAATGAAATCGATGATCCGTCGATCGGAGAGATGCCAAAGTTCTCTCGTTTCTACCTGCGCCAGATGAGTGCTGAGCAACTGTATCAGTCTCTTGTGACGGCGACCGACGCTTCCTCTCAGGGGAGTTACGAGGAGCAGGAGCAACAGCGGAATCGCTGGCTGCAGCAGTTTGTTGTAGCTTTCGGTACCGACGAGGGCGACGAAGCAACAACCTTCAATGGTTCGATCCCTCAGGCACTGATGCTGTTCAATGGTGATTTGACCAAGAAAGCAATCAGCACCTCCGGTGGAAGTTTCATTGACCGACTATCGAAGACCGGAAAGTCACCTCGCGATCGAGTCAACGAATTGTTTCTCGCCGGGCTTGCTCGACGACCCAGCAGGAACGAAATGACGATTGCCAGCAAACTCTTAATCGCACGCAAGGGTAAAGAAAAAGAGATGTTGCAGGACATGTGGTGGGCAATCCTCAACAGTAATGAATTCATCATGCAGCACTAATTGCGGACTAATTCCGCGGTGCGTTTCCATCTTTCAAGTATCCACAACAACGAACAAAAACTCTCTCTTCCTTAAAGGCTAACTCTTATGTTCAACAACTGGCAAACTCCCAACGGAATGTCACGTCGCCATTTCATGCAGCACCTCGCTGGTTCCTCTGCAGTTGCAACTGCATCCATGACCATGGGTGGTGCAATCAAGGCAAATGCTGAGGAGATGAGGAAGAATGGCAAGTCAGCCATTTTGTTGTGGATGGGTGGTGGACCGGCAACGATTGACATCTGGGACCTCAAGCCTGGCGCGCCCACTGGCGGGCCGTTCAAGCCAATTTCAACCACAGGCGACTTGCAGATTTGTGAGCACATGCCGATGGTCGCTCAGCAGATGAAGCATCTGTCCGTCGTGCGAAGCATGTCGACGCGTGAAGCCGATCACAATCGTGGACGGTATTACATGCACACAGGCTATGTCCCGAATCCAAACATCGAGCATCCTAGCTACGGATCGGTGATTGCTCACGAAGTAATGGATCAGCGTCCTAACCTTGAGATCCCTCCATTTGTTTCGGTGGGTGGAGCCAGCGCCGGGCCAGGATTCTTAGGCATGGCGTGGTCACCGTTTTCGGTGACCAGCAATGGCCAGATTCGAAACTTGAAAATGGACCTTGACGACAATCGTCTACTTCAGCGGATGGCCGCTTTGGATACGATTGAAACCGGCTTCTCAAAGCGCACGCGGGATCTGCCTGCCAGCGAGCATGCCAAGGTTTTGAAGAAGACGTTCGATCTCATGACCAGCGATCAAATGGAAGCCTTCCGTGTTGAGAAGGAGCCAGAAGAGGTCAAAGAGCGCTACGGCACAGACCGTTTTGGTCAAGGGTGTCTGCTGGCCCGTCGTCTCGTCGAGGCCGGTGTGCCATTCGTCGAGGTTGACCTTGGTGGGTGGGATAACCATGGCGGCATCCACGCTCTATTCAAAGACACGAAGTTGCCACAACTCGACCGTGCCATGAGTGCCTTGGTTGAGGATCTCAACCAGCGTGAGTTGCTCAAGGACACTGTCGTCATGTGGATGGGTGAATTTGGGCGCACACCGCGGATCAACCAGAACGCGGGTCGCGATCACTGGGCACGTTCATGGTCATGCGTTGTTGGTGGTGGTGATATCAATGGTGGTCTTGCTGTCGGTGAGACCAGCAGCGACGGAACCGCTGTGGAAAGCGAGCCATTCAGCAGTGAAGACTTGATGACCACTGTTTGCAAGGGTCTTGGTATTTCAACTGAGAAGACGTTCACGAGCAAGAACGGTCGCCCAATGAAAATCGCGGGTGGTGGAAAGATCATCAGCGATCTGGTGGCGTAACAGCAGTGGCGTCGCCGCAGAGTTCGCAAAGTCAAACCCCGGATACCGGCTTCGACTCAATAACCCCTGGGCATCAGGATGCAAATGCATGCGATGCCGAGGTTGAGTTGGAGCCAGCCGAGTTGATTGCGCGACACCAGAATGGAATTTGGCGATACCTTCGAATGTTGGGATGTGATGCATCGACCGCTGACGATTTAACGCAGGAAACATTCTTGCGGGTTTTGCGGCGAGATAGTTTCGTTCAGCACAGTGATGCGGCGACCTCCAGCTACCTGAGGCGGACTGCCTACAACCTGTTGGTGTCGATGCACCGGAAGCAGCGAAAGGTGCAGACGTTGTGCGAGCCTGGTCTGTTGGACGAAATCTGGGATCGTTGGGCTGGCAAGGATCTCTCTGGCGATACGGCGGTTGAGTCGCTGCGGAAGTGCCTTGCGACATTGACCGAGAGAGCACAGACCGCGCTAAGGATGCGTTTCGCTGAGCAGGCGAGCCGCGTCGACATCGGTGAGGCATTGAGTATTACGGATCACGGGGCTCGGAATTTAATGCAGCGGGCCAAGCAGCAACTACGCAGGTGCGTAGAAGAAAAACTTTGGCAGAATAATGATGAGTGAAAACACCCACACAGCTGAGGAAGAGCGAGCGTTCAACGCGATGCTCGACGAAGCATTTGGCGGTTCACGACCACCAGATCTATCGAATCAGATACTGGCTCGGTTCGATAATTCCGCTCCCGATTCAGACAGCACAGCTAAATCGGTTCATCAACGTAAGTCGTCTCGGGGGAATCGGTCACGGTCCAAGCGGGTCACAGTGGTGGCAGCATCGATCACGGCTCTCGCAGCCATGGTGGCTGGCGTGATCGCACTCCAACCTGATCACGATATCACCGATAGTGTCACTGAGCTTGTTGAGAACGCCGAGCGTGATAATGGCGGAGGCAATGAACCAGCTATTGCCGATGCTGGAAACAACAGTCAAACCGCTAAGCCCAAAAAGAGGAATCCCAAGCGAAAGCCACCAAAAGGGATTCCAATGATTGTACAAACGCCCGACTCAGAGCGGACTGACTCTGAGCTGGAGCAAGGCGTTGTGCCAGACTCTCCAGCTGTCGATGAAATTGAGGCTGCGGAATTGGCATTGGTGTCGGCTCAAGTCGATACAGAATTGCAGGGCTACTGGAAAGCCATTGGAATCAATCCGACATCCGAGGCAACGGCTGAGCAGACGGCGGCCAGGCTTGCGAATGCACTTGGGATGAAAGTGTCTGTGGACGCAGTCTCTGACGTCGATCAATTGCAGGCAGAACTATCTCAAAGCTTGAATGCAGAAGCGATTGCGAGAAGATGGCTGCAGCAAATCACGAACCAACGCAGCGGCCGAATGGATGCGGAAGTTCGAGGTCAGCTCGTCAGCGAGATAGCGAGTTGCATTCAGACCGGAAGCAGCTTTGACAAGATTGTGGCGGGGTGGTTGAACGGTGAGAGTAAGAACGCCGGAGCCTTCTTCTCCGCATTGGCTGCTGGACCGCGGTCAGCGGGTGGTGAGCACGGCATGGCAAGAAGCCTGGCAGCTTTGACTCTCAATGTGGACATCAGATGCACACGGTGTCACGACTCTTACATTGAAGGCAACGGGAAGCAGAGTGACTACTGGAACTTCTTTGCATTTTTGAAGCGTGGTGCACAAAAGAATGCAGATGGGCAGTTCGAAGTCGATCTTGGTGACAATACCTCAGATCCCGTTTTTTATGAATTATCCGATGGCCGTCAAAGAGTGGCCGACGCCCGCCTCTCCGCGGACTGGATGAGCGAATCAGACCTGGAGGGCTACCAGCGCTTGAAGGAGTTTTCGAAAGATCTTGAAGGATCACCGGAACTGGCGAGCGGTATTGTCAATTCATTGTGGCAGTTGGTTCATGGTCAACCGCTGCAAGGTCGTGTGGTTGATCCGATTAGCGCACCGCACAATGAGGCTTTGCAACGTTTGGAAGCGCAGTTGACCAAAGATTTGATCGATTCCCGTTTCAACGTGGCACGCACACTCGCTTTGATCGTCGCATCACCGGCGACGAGGCGGACTGTCCCCGAAACGTTGCTGCCGGAGAATCTCTGGGTGGCCAATCAGAAAGATACCAGCGCAGCGATGAACGCTGTCGACGCGTTTGCAGCTGCCTTACCGCCTAGAGTTTCTTTGCCTTCATCGCAGCGAACCGACCAGGTTCTGCGATCCATCGGGGCGAGGATTGACAGCACTGGCAGAGATTCACTTGCTCAAATTGGTGAAGGTGGCAGTGCCGGTAAGGTCAAGAATGGCAAGCCTTTGGCTGCTGACTTCCCAGTAAAAGCCGAGTTGTTGCCGGTGCAATGGCTGGAATTGATTGGGGATAGAGATAGCCAAGTCAATCATCTGGGTTATCTCGCTGGCGAAAACGAAGTTCCAACGCACGTGCAGGAATTAGTGGAGGCCATGGAGGAAGCTGGGGTCGATTCCAACCTGCTACTGCACCGAGTGTGGTGGTTGATGAAGCCTTAGGTTCATGGGCCTGTAGATCAACAGACCGACCGTTTGTTCATTGGATCATGGTATCAGCCGCCGATGGCATACATCGGTCGATCCGGCGGTTGAAAGCCGTCTTGATCAATGCCATGGGCCTTGGCTTTTCCAGCAAGGCAACCACGAATTGCCGACATCAAGTCCTCATCTGAGGCGTTGGCACGGAGCAAACCTCGCAGCGGTGTTTCGCTCGTCGCAAAGAGACAATTTCGCACAGCTCCATCCGCAGTGATACGGATGCGGTTGCATGCCTCACAAAATGGCGCTGTGACGGAGCGTATGATGCCGACTCGTCCCTGTTCAACCTCGAATTCTTCAGCCGGTTGCGATGGTTCAGGGCGTGAGACCGGCAGAACACTGTCAAACTCGTGTTGCAGAGTCTGTAATAACTGTTCACCAGTTAATACACGGTCCTGTTGCCACGCTCGATCAGTATCCAGTGGCATGAATTCAATGAACCGCAGCATGACGTTGCGGTCCAGAGCATAGCGAACCAATTCTGTTACTTCCGATTCCGTCACGCCTTTGATCGCAAGGGTGTTGAGTTTGATGGATTCAAATCCACATTTGATTGCAGCGTCTATTCCCTGCAGTGTTTGTTCCAATCCATCTCGTCTCGTGATCTTCTTAAAGACCTCTTTGTTCAGCGTATCAAGGCTGATGTTGAGCCTTTGTAAGCCGGCATCGTGAAGTGCCTGAGCATGTTCTGCAAGCAGCATCCCGTTCGTGGTCAGGGACAGGTCTTCGAGCATTTCGATGCCTGCCAGCATTTCAATCAATCGCGGAACCTGTTGCCGGACCAGGGGTTCACCACCCGTGATGCGAATATCTCTCACTCCTCCTTGTTCAACAAGCAATCGCGCAAGCCGATTGATCTCCTCAAAAGAAAGAATGTTATCTTTGGGAACAAATTCAGCACCCTTCTCTGGCATGCAGTAGAAGCAGCGGATATTGCAGCGATCAGTGACACTTAGACGCAGACTGGTGTGCACGCGTCCAAATGAGTCAATCAGCGGTGGGGATGATGTTTGGCTCATGTTCGAAATGATAGCTGTTAACGGCTCACTCTCCGAGTGATGCAAACCGTGTTTGACTCGATAATTTTCGATCGGCGAATCAAGGGGATGAGCACTTGGTACTGAGCGTTTATCGGCCAGATGGCATGGGCGGGCGATCGACCGGTCACAATTAACCGGTTAGCGGTCGGATGACATGTCCGTGAACATCAGTTAATCGGAATGGGCGACCGGCGTAGGTGAAAGTGAGTTTTTCGTGGTTGATGCCAAGTTGGTGCAGGATGGTCGCCTGAATGTCGTGCACATGAACCGGGTTTTCGATCGGCCGGAAGCCAAGTTCATCTGTTTTTCCGATCGTCTGGCCATTGCGGATCCCGCCCCCAGCCATCCACATGGAAAAGGTCTGGGGGTGATGGTCACGGCCGAGTTGTCGCCCGAGCGCTGCACTGGCTTCAACCATGGGGGTTCGCCCGAATTCTCCGCCCCAAACAACCAGCGTGTCTTTCAACATGCCCCTCTGTTTCAAGTCCTTGATCAGAGCAGCGCATGCTTGGTCTGTTTGTTTGCACTGCTTTTTGATTCCATTTTCGACGTTGCTGTGATGATCCCACCCGGAGTGGTAAAGCTGAATGAATCGTACACCTCTTTCAGCAAGTCGTCGGGCCAGCAGGCAGTTCTTGGCAAACGATCCGGAGTCCTTGGTTGACGTACCATACAGGCCAAGGGTGGCGGCGTCTTCGCTCTTCAGGTCCATCAACTCGGGTGCTCGTGTTTGCATCCGATAGGCCATCTCATAACTTTCCATGCGAGCAGTTATTTCATCTAGGCCAGTTTGATCAAGTTGTTGTTGATTTAGTTTTTCAATCAGATCAAGTGTGTCACGTTGGGTTTGTCTGGTGATTCCTTGTGGATTTGAAACATTAAGAATCGGATCACCGCTGGAGCGAAATGGAACACCTTGATGTTCTCCCGGTAAGAAACCTGAACTCCACATGGCCGCACCGCCGGATAGGTTGCCACCGCTCTTCAGAACAACAAACCCTGGTAGATCAGCTGCCTCACTGCCAATGCCATACGTCAACCATGAACCCATGGCTGGGCGTCCGGGAATCGGGCTGCCCGTATTTACAAAAAGTTGCGCAGGTGAGTGATTGAATTGGTCTGTGTGAACCGTTCGGATGATTGCCAGATCATCAGCAACAGTGGCCAAGTGGGGCAGCACTTCTGAAAGCTCAGCTCCTGATTCACCATGTTGATTAAATTTGAAGCGAGGAGCAAGAACAGCAGCATCTGGTTGAATGAACGCGTATCTCTGGCCAGCAATTACCGAAGCGGGTAACGGTTGCCCCTCAAGTTCAGTAAGTTTTGGTTTGTGATCAAACAGGTCAAGCTGGCTGGGCGCGCCCGCCATGAATAGATAGATCACGCGTTTGACGCGCGGCGGGTGGTGATGGCCGCGGGGTGTGGTCTCGGAAGCTTGCAGTGAATTGGGTCCGAATTCTTCGGCGAACATCGACGCGAGAGCGGCTTTGCCAAGTCCTACCCCACACGTCTGGAACAATTGCCTTCGGGTGCTCAGCTTCAGACATTTGGATTGACTCGTTTGCATGACTTCTTCGATTCTCTTGCCGTGCTCAACTTGCCAGTTGCAACGGTGCTTGTGTTGCTGGTGATAAACAGCATGGGTTGTCGCTTGTTAAGATAGTTTACACCGATGTGCAGTCTGCGGCACATCAGAAAGTTTTTCTATCTCAAGGTAGCGTGGTGAAAAAGCAATATTATGCAATTGGGTTGTTTGTTGCTGCGATATGGCTTGTGTTCGCAGTCGGGGGAATTTTGCCCATCAATTTGCAGCGGTTGGGTTTATATCCGAGGTCGTTCAGCGGAATCCTAGGAATTCCTTTGATGCCTTTTTTGCATGCCAATTTTGATCATCTGCTGGGCAATACCATTCCGCTGATCGTGTTGCTGTTTCTTCTCGTTAGCTCTCGCGAGGATCCCTGGTGGGTTGTCGGTTGTATTGTTGTGGTGAGTGGGGCTTTGTTGTGGATTTTTGGACGACCAGCCTTGCATGTTGGTGCCAGCGGTATGACATTTGGTCTCTGCTCTTTTCTGATTACAGTGGGAGTTCGGGAACGCCGTGTGATTCCGGTCGCGATTGCGATTTTGGTGGGCCTGATTTACGGCGGCACGATGTTGGGTGGAATTATTCCGAGTTGGCAGTCAGATATTTCTTGGGACGGACACCTTTGTGGCTTGATGGCCGGTGGATCGGCGGGATTTTGGTTCTCAAATCCTCAACGAACGTGATTGGAAAAGCGCAGTTGAACCTGCTCATCCAAGAAACTGCCCACTTGCTTCTCGAATCCTAAATGCCGAGGTGCTAGGCTGTTGAGCCAATTGGATCGGGACTGATGCGAAATTATTGATTTTGTACCGATTCCCTGCTCAAAATGAATGATAAGATCGACTCGTTGGGCGTGCTTGCCGGCAGTGGTTATCCTGCCACTCAGCATTCATGCAAATCGGATCGCTAAATCTGATCTCGGTTGGGCCGGCGAAACGATCCGCGTATGAATGCAGCAGATGAGCAGCAGATGAGCAGCAGACGAGCAG